>ERZ825896.297-NODE-297-length-66792-cov-7.320212_pt1 | contig 66792 bp, 53 predicted proteins | sample MGYA00519858_ERZ825896 | MGnify/ENA primary metagenome ERZ825896 (study PRJEB31778, sample SAMEA3449214) | human gut metagenome | biome: human gut; feature: human-associated habitat; material: faeces | place: United Kingdom | collected 2010/2012 ... | reverse complement strand
TGAGCGCCATGTGCGCATAGAAATCTCTGATTTCGTTATGCGCACTTTTGTCCTACGCAGCCGCTTGGATTTCAAAAAGAACCGGGCGGCTGTTTCTATTGAAGGAGAATCCTGCAGGACGGCAAAAATTAGGATAAGATGAGAAAAATATCGCCAGGCGTCAGGTCGCCCTGCGTAAAGGAAAAAGCGCGGGCGCGCATCCAAATCGGAAACGCGCCCGCGCTTTTAAAATACCTATGAAATATTTAGAACGTTGCAATTAAGCTGCTTTGTTCTTTTCGATATTCTTCTTGAGCTGTACTTCCGGCTCTGTCGGCATCTTGAAGAACGGAATGAATCTGTCCAGACCTGTGAAGGTTAAGATCAACAGGGAGAATACAGCGATCATTGCCATGAAGTTGAACTTGATGAAGTCCAGGTTTGTCAATTGAACCAGCGGATATACACCGGAAGTGATACCGATGTAGAAACCGAGGTAAACGTGCCAAGGAATCAGCTGGGAACCGAATACGCCCATCGCGTCGCCGAAGGTCGCGTTTCTGAGTCTCAACTTGTACTCAGCTTCTTCGTCCGCGCATACAACGTTATCCTCGGTAACCTGCTTGATAACCGGTCCGATGGTAACGATCTGTGCCATTTCGTCAGCCAGAGCAGCGTTGCCGAGTAAGGAAAGCACTGCGTTCCAGCCGAGGAGGTGTCTGACCTTCTTGGACATCTTTGCAATTAAGTTTGCCAAAGGCGCGAACGCGTCCATCAGCTGCATAACGCCGCCGAAAGCCGCAACCCACATCATCATCGGGATAACCCAGGCACCTGCATCCTCAATACCGGTGAAGAGGTAGTTATCCAGGAATTCCTGTACGCCGCAAGCTGTACCTGCGAAGATACCTAAGATGTAGGAGGAAAGGATACCGGAACCGATACAAGCGAAGGTGTTTACACCCAGAACAGCCAGTACGATAACCAGAACCAAAGGAATAACCATGTAAAGCGCAACGCCGTTCGCAACCTGATCTAAGAGGTCAAGTGCCTGCGGACGTTCTACCGCGAGGAAGTCGAATACTTCCGGAGAAATGTTATCCATAACGGTGGAAGCATCGCCGGAGCCGTGCAGACCCATGACGGAAGCTGCAACGTAGAACGCGATTGCTGCCAAGATTAAGCAGGAAAGAGACCAAACACCCTGGTGTCTGATTCTGTCTGTAACCTGTACGCCCTGGATACCGGAGGATACGATGGTCGTATCGGAGATCAGACCGATGTTGTCGCCGAAGCAAGCACCGCCGGCGATCGCGCAGACAGTCAGATAGATATCTCCGCCTACGATGTGGGATAACCACAGGAAAATCGGTGCGCAGGCTGCGAACGTACCCCAGGAGGTACCGGTCGCAACGGACAGTACGCCTGTGCAGACCAGACCGACGCAAGCGACGGTTCTCGCAGTGACGCCCAGCTTCAGTGCGATGTTTACAACGGAAGCGCCGACACCGAAGCTCATGAAGCAGCTAGCCATAACATAAGCGAGCATCAGGATGAACAGGGCAACGAGGATGTTGCTGACGGAGCCCATCGCGGCATCCAGACATTCCTGCCATTTTTTCTTTTCCACCAGCATCGCGATGATGACCGCTGCGAGGAAAGCGAGAGGAGCCGCGATCATAGCGTCCTGACCATCAAAGAGATGGCCTTTGCCGAAGATCATCAGCCCTGCCAGTACGAATACCGGCACGAATTTGAGAAATGCTTTTAAACCTTTCATTTCTTTTTCTCCTTTGAGTTTGATAAGAATAATTATTTCACAAACAAATTATATAGCAAGGAACGTGCCAAAACTCGACAAAAAAACCAAGCGTTGAAATCTCAACCTTGTATACAAGACTATGTAAATCCTAGCGGTTTTTTAGCACGATGAATTGAACCAAAAATGGTTCTGAACCGATTTTGTAAAACCAAAAATGGGTCAAACTTCTTGACAAGGGGGATAAATATAGTATACTACTAGAGAGTGAGAAGGCATTTTGCTGTTTTTTCGCTGGATTTACGCAAAAAAAAGAAAAAAGAGAGAAAATGAGGGAGTTTATACCATGAAATATACAGGAACGAAGCGTGCGCTGGAGCCAAAGGGGAGCTTGACGGTTACCGCATGGAAAGTCGATAATCGAAAGGAACTCCAAAGTCGGGAGCTGCGCGTCGCCATTGATTGCATTTCGATGGAGCGGGACAGTCTCCTGCAGATCTGCAGTATCTGCGAATACGACGAGGAAAAAATCAAAGAAAAAATATATAAGATTATCGGAGAACGCGGTAAGCTGCACAATCCGTATACAGAGAGCGGCGGACTGTTTTCGGGCATTGTCGAGGAAATCGCCGAGGACTTTCACGGAGAACGCGCGCTGAAGCCAGGAGACCGTGTGGTCAGCATGACCACCCTGACGGCACTGCCATGTTATCTGGAATCCATCGAGAGCATTGACTTTGAGTACGGTTTTCTGCGCTGCAAGGGCTACGCGATCTGCTTCGAAACGACGCTTCTGCGCGAGATCAATCAATTTGAACCGCGCCAGATCAAGCACCTGCTGCGCGCGCTGAACGAAGAAGGAAACTTTTGGGGAATCAGCGAGATGCTGACCTCCATGCGGGCGGATAACTGCGTGATCATCGGCAACAGTCTGGTAGAAATCATCCTGTACGCGCGTATGCTCAAAAATCGCAATCCCGATGTGATCATCACCTGCCTGTTTGAAAGCAGCCGCGGCGGCAGCCTGCAGGGGGAAGAAACAGCGCTGCTTGCAGCGATTGGAAGCCTTGTCTCCCATATCATGTTCCTGCCGATGAATCTGCCGCTGGAGACCGCGCACGCGGTATTCGAGGCACAGCGTTACAAACCTGTGGATGTTGTGATCAATCTGGAAGAAATCAAGGGATGCGAGAGCGTTGCCGCGCTGCTCGTTCGCTCCGGCGGACTGGTCTGCCACACGAATATCGGCAACGCCTATTCGAAAGGCATGCTGATTGCGGACAGCCTGGGTAAAGAGGTTGTCAATTACGCACTGGACGGAGTCTGCGCGCATACCTTCGACTACGCGATGCAGTTGGTCGTGAGTACGCAGGATGTATTCGCGAATCTGGACGATTTTTACGCCAAGTCGCAGATCAATCACCTCAAAAAACGGAAGCCTGCCGTCATGAAGGAAGAACGAACCCAGATGGCCGCGAAGCAGATCGATGGTTTCCTTTATATGAGCCCGGCGACCGAGTTCATGGTCGAGGAGGTGTTGAACGTGGCACAGTACGACTGCAACGTCATCATCCAGGGCGAAACCGGCGTCGGCAAAGAAAAAGTCTTTGATCTGCTGCAGCAGAACAGCCCGCGGCGTTCTCAGCCCTGCGTCAAGATCAATTGCGCGACGATCCAGGAAAATCTCGCCGAGTCGGAATTCTTCGGCTACGAGAAGGGTTCCTTCACCGGCGCGGCAACGAGCGGCAAAGAGGGTTATTTTGAGATCGCCAACAACGGCACGCTCTTTCTCGACGAAATCGGCTCTCTGCCGCTTGCCATGCAGTCCAAGCTGCTGCGCGTTCTGCAGGAGAACAGTTTTTATCGGGTCGGCGGAACGACACCGAAGAATGTCAACGTGCGCGTCATCTGCGCGAACAATATTCCGCTGCAAAAGCTGGTCAACGAAGGCAAGTTCCGAGAGGACCTGTATTATCGTCTGAATATCTGCTGTATCAACGTGCCGCCGCTGCGGGAACGTCCGGAGGATATCGAGTGCCTGGCCGCGGCATTCATTGACCATTACAGCTTGAAGTACGGCATTCAAAAAACCTTCACGCCGGAGGCTTATCAAAAGCTGGAGGAATATCACTGGCCCGGCAATGTCAGAGAGCTGGAAAATACAGTGCATCGTCTTTACATCAGCGAGCGCGAGCGGCAGATCGGTGAGGACGCGGTGGATGAGCTTCTGAATGTCAACGTATATAATGAAAGCATGATCGACCTCAAACGCGAGGTGCGCCGCGAAGAAAGCCTTGATTTCAACAAGATCATGGACGAGCAGGAAAAAAAGCTGATTGCCTACGCACTCAAAAAAGAGGGCACAACGCGTAAGGCAGCGGAGTTTTTGAATATTCCGCAGACCACGCTCGCACGCAAAAAAATCAAGCATCAGCTCTAAAGCGCGGCCAGATGCCTTCGCCGCCTTACACGCTCGAAACATGTTTCCCCTTCGCCGCATGGTTCGCGCGAAACACAGTTTGTCTGCTGACACATTGCGAGGGCCTTTGCGGCACGTTTATGACGATTTGGACGGACAGCGTTTTCATACAGCACAGTGCCTTTCAATTTGGATAGGGCGCCGGCGCGCAAAAATGAAAATCCGAGGTGTATGGGGCACCTCGGATTTCCAGTTCATTCTTTATTTATTTTCTGTTAATTTAACTTGTTCGCAAGTAGGATTGTGTTTTGGTCGCCGGCCTATTTCATAGTCCAGGTCTGGATTTTAAAGTCCTGACCGACTTCCTTGAGAGAGTCAAATCCCGCGATGATGGTTGCTTTGATCTCATCGTCTGTAAAATCGTGAAAGTCACGCTTTGCGATGTTTTCCATCGCGACTTTGATCGTTTCCGCTGTAGTCTGCGGGTCCATGCCGTTGTAAGGAACGGTGCTGATTGCTTCGTTGAATGCGTTGTCTAATAATTCTTTCTTGTTAGCCATAATAATTACCTCCATTTTTTTACATCTTTTGATTCGTTCTTTTGGGATGCTCTGTTTCATCCCTTGTTGCACCTATATATAGCAAAAGGCGTGCCAACTTTCAAAAACACGAAAAAAAGCGTAAAAAAAACAGAAAAACGGGGAAAATGATAAAAAAACAGCCGTTTTTTTGTTATAATATTCAAAATGCGAAAAATCATAAAAAAGAAAGAGCCAAAAATGGGTCAAAATCAACGTAGTTTGACTCATTTTTGGCTCGGCATTGACCAAGATTCGGTTCAAAGGCAGTGGGGCAGGGCGAAGCCGCGCGCCCCTCTGCTACTCGATGGATTTTAAGGATTCCGCCATATTGATCTTGTTCAGGCGGAAGTACATCGCGCAGTTGACGATCAGCGCGAAGGCGAAAGTCATCACGAGCGCCAGCAGATAGCTGCGCGGCTCTACATGCACGTCGAAGCTCAAAAGATCGACTTGAATCTCATTCATCACGAAGGTATGGAACCATTTGCCGACCGGCATGCCGACCAGCGCCGCGATGGCTGTGAGCACGATGTTTTCTCGGAAGACGTAAGCATTCGTCTCGCTCGGATAGAAGCCGAGCACCTTGATGGTCGCAATCTCGCGGACACGCTCTGTGATGTTGATGTTGGTCAGGTTGTACAGCACAATGAATGCCAAAGCGCCGGCGCAGACCATGATCAGGATGATGACGTAATCCAGACTGGCCATCATATTGCTGACGCGGTCGCGCATATCCTGTGTGATGCTGACAGAGGCTACGTGCCGCGCGTTCATCAGTTCCGCGCCATCCGCGCGCGGGTCCTCCAAAACGCCGTCCGCATCGCGATGTCCGATGACATAGGCCGTGTTGATTTCCGGATGTCCCCATGCGCCGCGGTAGGTATCGAGGTCAATATAGACGTAATTGTAAACATGGTTTTCACACAAAGCGGCAATGGTAAGATCCATTTCGCGCATGTCGCTGTCGTAAACCGTCAGCGTGTCACCGACCGTCAGCTTGAGATTTTCTCCGAGATTTTTGTTGATGATACAGCTACCGTCTGTCGGATAATCGAGCAAGCGGTCTTCGTCCTTAAGCGTGATAAAATCCGCGATTGGATCAGCGGGATCCGCGACGATCATGTTGACCGACTTGATTTGTGTGCCGGTGTGTACGTCTACCGAGAGCGCATTGAGGAACAGCGCCTCGTCAATGTAGTCCGCGTTCTTTGTCAGGAAGGCTTCCTGCTGCGCTTCACTCATGTCGCGGTCGAAGGTGACAGTGTAATCGTTGTGAAAAATTTCGTCGTATTGCACACTGATGATATTTTTGATGGAATCCGACAGCCCCATCGCGGTGATCAGCAGCGCCGTACAGCCGCAGATGCCCAGCACCATCATAAAGAAACGCTTTTTGTAGCGGAAAATATTGCGCAGGCAGACCTTGTGCAGGAATTTGAGGCGATTCCATATAAAAGGTACATGCTCTAGCAGAATACGCTTGCCGAGCGCCGGCGACTTCGGTCGGATTAGTTCCGCGGGTACATTCACAAGCTCCGCGTAGCAGCAGTAAATCGTCGTGCCCACACAGCAGAGGATCGCCGCGAGGATGGAGAGCGCGCCCAGCGTACCGTTGACAACGAAGATGAGGTCGGCGAAGTCGTACATCATGCCGTAAGCGGTCCAAATAACGGACGGGAACAGATAGATGCCGCCAAAAAATCCGATCAGACCGCCGATCAGCGAGGCACTGCCCGCGTAGAACATATATTTTCCGAGAATCCGTCCCTTGCCGTAGCCGAGCGCCTTGAGCACACCGATCTGCGTGCGCTGCTCATCGATCATGCGTGTCATCGTAGTCATGCAGACCAGGGCTGCCACGAGGAAGAAGAATACCGGGAACACCCTGGCGATGGAATCTACGATACTGGTATCATTGTCAAAGCAGACGTAACCGATATTGGTGTCGCGGCCGAGGACGTAGGTTTTTGGATTTTCAATGTCGTCCACTTTTTTGCGCGCGTCTTCGATCTCCTCTTCGGCGTCCGCGACTTTTTTCTTTCCATCCTTCAGTTCCTTGCGGCCGTCAGCTAGTTCTTTTTTGGAATTTGCAAGCTCCCTGCGGCCCTTCGCCAGCTTTTCGTAGCCGTCGTTCAGCTTGTCTTCTCCGGCCTCGATCTTTGCCTTCGCGTCCGCGAGCTCCTTGGCGGCAGCTTCAAACTGTGCGTCCGCCTGCGCCTTTGCTTCCTGATATTGCGCAAGAGCTTGATCGTAGTACGGGGTGCCCGCGGCGGCATCGATCTGCGCTTTCTGCGCGTCGAGCTGCGCATAAGCATCAGCCTTTTGTTTTTCGTAATCTGCAAGTCCTGTCTCATAGTCCTTTTTGGACTGTGTCAGTTCCTTTTTGGAAGTGTCGAGTTTCTTTTGGTTATCGTCCAGCTCTTTCTGCCCGTCGCGGATCTTTTTCTCGCCGTCCGCGAGCTCTTTTTCCGCGTCCGCGAGCTCTTGCTTGGCGTCATCGAGCTTATCCTGCGCCTCGGACAGCTTATCGTTGGCTTCGGTGACGATCTCGTCATATCGGCTGCTTGCGCAGGTTTCAAGGGCGTCCTCCAGCGGCGTTTTCACCGCGTCCGCATTCTTTTTGTACGCGTCGGAATAGATCTTGCCGCCTTCGGCAAGGCAGACATAAATCTCGGTATAAACCTCGCTGTCCCATCCGTCCTCCGGTATATAAAGGTAGGTTGCGACGCTGCCGTTGCCCAAAGAGGTCGAGCCGCGCTCAAAATTCAAGTAGAGCGGAGACTCGCAGATGCCGACCAGTTCGTATGTATCATAGGCGAGCAGGTCTTTCGTATCCTGCTTGTTGTTGTCGGTGATGAGGATTTTTTTGCCGATATCGTCCGCGCTGAAATAGCGCGCGTCACCGACGCATTGATTCGGTTTGTCCGGCAGATTTCCGGCTTCGAGCGCGGGGGTATTGATATCGGAAAGCAGCGTGTGCAGCTTGGCAACCTTTTCGCCGGTCTCTGCGTCTGTGTCTCCTTTTTTGTCTGTGAGCAAAAAAAGCGCGTCGGCGGAATAGCTGCCGCGGGCCTTGGCGATACCGTCCAGGGCTTGCATTTTTGTAACGTCTTTTTCCTCCAGACCGAGCGTGGACATCAGTTCATAGTCATAGAAATTGTGCTGCGCGTAGAAGGTGTCACCCGTCAGAATAAAATCCTCTTTGCAGATTTTGAGCCCGCAAAAGAAGCCGACGCCCAACGCGCAGATCGCCAGGATCGCGATCCAACGGCTGAAGCTGCCCTTGATCTCCCGCAGCGTGGATTTGGTCATCGCGTTTTTCATAAACTCTGCCGCCTTTCTACCATTCGATGGTTTCGACCGGAACGCGGTGCGCGTTTCGCTCCACTGAGGAAACGGTTCCGTTTTTGACATGGATGATGCGGTCGGCCATCGGCGCAATCGCGGTATTATGCGTGATGATCACGACGGTCATACCGGTTTCGTGCGCGGTATCCTGCAGCAGTTTGAGAATCGCCTTGCCGGTATTGTAGTCCAGAGCGCCGGTCGGCTCGTCACAGAGCAGCAGTTTCGGATTCTTGGCGAGCGCGCGCGCGATCGCGACACGCTGCTGCTCACCGCCGGAGAGCTGCGCCGGGAAATTATTGAGGCGGGAAGCAAGTCCGACCTTGGCCAGTGCTTCCCCGGCGTCCATCGGATCCTTGCAGATCTGCGCGGCCAGCGAAACGTTCTCGAGCGCGGTCAGGTTCTGAATCAGATTGTAGAACTGAAAAACAAAACCGATCTCGTAGCGTCGGTAGGTGGTCAGCTCGCGGGCGTTGTATTTGGAAATCTCTTTACCATCGAGAAATACTCTTCCTTCGGAGAGCGTGTCCATGCCGCCAAGGATATTCAGCAGCGTGGTCTTGCCCGCGCCGGACGGGCCGACGATGACACAGATCTCACCTTTTTCAATCTCAAACGAGGCGTCGCGCAGTGCCTCAATGGTGATTTCTCCCATATGGTAGACTTTTTTTACGTGCTCAAATTTTACAAAAGGTTCCATGGATAGTCTAGATTCCTTCCTATGTTGTAATGTTAAGACCATTATACACGATTTTTTAGTATTTTAACAGAATAAATCTGTGTTTCCACGCGGAAAATATGATGAAAAAACTGATCATGAGCAGAAACATCGCGGCAAAGGTCAGATAATTGACGGTAAGAGGGTCCAAAAGCTGTGTTTTGGACAGCAGCGGGAAGGTCGCGAGTCCGATGGGGAATGCAAGCGATACCTGCGCGAGCCGTTCACAAAATTCTGTCGGTCCATATAGATAGTAGACGAGAATCGGCAGCAGAATGAGCAGCAGCGTAAGTGCCGCGCCGAGCGCCAGACAACCCAGATGGAAGGACCAGAGAGAAGGCGTTTCAAAGCCGAAGCACATGATGGTGATCTCCGTCAAAAAAATCAGCAGTACGCAGCCGCTGTAAACACCCTTGCGTTCGATGAACCATGCGCAGCAGAGGGGCCCCGCGGTAAGCGCGGGGTACATGGCTTGCAGAGTTGTGAAGCCGGAAAGTGTCAGAGCCGAGCGTTGTGAGAAAGTTACGAGAAAAAGCGCGAGGCTCAGGGACAGGCTCAGAATCAGGGTGTAGCAAAATACCTTGCAGGTGCTGCGAAAACGCAGACAGGAAAGTCTGCGCCCGGAGCGCGGAGAGGTTTGCGCCTCGCTTTGCAGCAGGAACCGCGGCGGGCGCTCCAAAAAACAGAGAACTCCTATGAGCATCAGCGCGCCCGCCGCAAGCAGCGCGGGATAAGGAAAGCTTTCCAAAAGGATTTTCCACAGCAGACCGCAGGCAAAGGCAGCTGCCCAGACGACGCCCAAGAGCCGCGTTTTGCTGAATCGAAACCAGCTGACGATCAGATTGGCGGGCAGAAGCAGCGCGAGTCCGCTGAAGCTGACTCCCGCGAGTACCGCGCCGCCGACCGCGAGGATATCGTTTTCTCGGATATAAAAGAGAAACCAGCCGCCGCAGCTCAGCAGAACATAAAAAAAGGTCCAAAGCTGAAACGGCAGCAGGGTATAGCAGCCAAGCGCCAGCGGCACGCCGATGATCAGACCGCAGAGGAATCCCGCGGAAAGCAATAAGGAATGATCTATGCATAAAAATCCGACAAGCGGACTGATGACGATAATCAGGCCGATAATATTGCGGCTCAGATAAAAGCAGCGCATCACGAGAGCAATCTCCTCCAATTCGATACTCAAATTCTGTATAGACTTAGTATGAAAAGGCGCGCGGAGATTATACTTTGCATTTTCTGCTAAATCACGCGAAAGCAAGCACGCAAAATTTCGCGAGGCAATGCGGCCTTGCGCGGAAAAGTCTTGTAAAATACGCGGTTTTGCGACGCGAAAATCCCACGAGGCATACGAACTTGTTGAGCACGCGAAATTCTGTAAGGCAGGCGGCCTTGCTATGCACGAGACAGTGCTGAGCGCGCGAGAAATTTCACTGCAAAAGACGGCAAAGAGATGCCAAAACAGACAAAGTTCCCATTTTCGTAACTTTTGGGCAAAAAGATGTAATGCGACCCCGCGTTTACGCCAGAGAAACCGCTGTTATCAAAAATAATGGAAGAATTTCCCGTATAGTTTTTTGAAATTTGTAGCATGAGATAATGAGGTTTTTGTTTTATTGGAGAACAAAACAAAAAAAGAGAGACGCGTCTGGAAAGATGTGCTGCGCGAGAAGCCCAGTACGCCGCGTTACATCTTTTAACGCTTTTTTGCCCAAAAAGCGGCGCTTGCCGGAACATCGGGGGGCAATGCCACGCAGATCGCTTGTGGTAACGCTGAAAAGAAAAAGCGGCGCTTGCCGGAACATCGGTGGCAATGTCACGCAGATCGCTTTCGGGAAGTACGAAAGAAAAAGCGGCGTTTGCCGGAATGTTTGGGAAGATGCAAAGGTGTAGATTTGCAGAAAAATGCGGAATGAGGGTTGCAAAATGACAAAAACATGGTATGATAGGAACATGAAAAACGCGTCTTTTGGCGCAATATGAGGCCATATTGATGATGATGAGATAAAACGAAAATCGGAGCGACTGATATGAAAGCATTTTTGGAAACAAAACTCGGCCTTGTCTTTGACGGAGTTTGGCAGATGAGAGAAATTCTGTTCTTGCTCGCGGCAGCAGCGTTTTGCCTTTTGCTGCTCGCGCTTGCGGCACAGCTGATCCAAAGAATCGTTAACAGCCGGAAACTGAAAAAAGACACGATTTTTAGCCATCGTAAGAATAAATATAAAGATGGAATCGGGAAACGCAGAAATCGAAAGTATTAGCGATGAGAAGAAGATCGCAAAGATGTAATCCGGTCAAAAAAATGAAACAATCTTAGAAACCCATGGCAAACCGGAACGGTTGAAAGCCGATCGGCACGAAAAAATCACTGCCATGGAAAGCGCCGAAAAGCCATGAAAAACCGGAATGGTTGGAATAGGAAAGACGGAACGGAAGGATTGACAAAGAAAAAAGAATAAGGTATGTATCCCCGCAGAGGCGGGGGTATTTTTTTGCCATTTTTTCAGACAGCCGCAGAGATTCGCGAGCCGTATCGCTTCGACGCGGGAGTCCATGACCGCGAGCCGCATCGCTTCACCGCGGGAGTCCATGACCGCGAGCCGCATCGCTTTGCCGCGGGAGTCCATGACCGCGAGCCGCATCGCTTCGCCGCGGGAGTTCATGGCCGCGAGCCGCATCGCTTCGCCGCAGCTGTTCATGGGTCTGCGCACTGCTGCAGGAGTCCTGACCGCTTAGGCGATGCCAAAGAATGGCTTTTAGAACAGATAACCGTTTGTATCGCAGCACTGACAGGCGATAGAGCGGATTCCTGCCGAACTTGGCAGACAGCCACCGGCGTTCGCGGGCTGCTGCGCGCTGCCGCAGGCAATTATGCTCGGCTGCGGGCTGCCGCAGCTATTTTGCGCGTGCTTTTGACAATCGCAGCTTTGCTTACAGCTGTTTTGCGGCCGCGTGTTTTGAGCGTCGCAGCTTTGACTGCAGGACGCGCAGGTTTCGATTCCGGCGCATTGGCCGAGATCATCGCAGCAGGTGGGAATTTCATCGGCCTGCAGCGCGAACAAGGTCGGTCGGATAACCTGCAGATGGATGCTCGGCGTCAACACAAGATTAGAGTTGAGAATCAGGGAAACCGATTCCGGACAAGCGGCGGTACCGGCTGTATCGACAGTCAGGGTCGGATTCATAAGCACGCCGCAGGCATGGAAGTCGAAAAGCAGAGACGGTGAGATACCGTTGGTCTGACATGGAATTTCGACACAGTACATCGCGAAATTACTGCTGCCGGAGACGGTAAGCGGGAAGAAACCGCTCTTGTCATTCTTCGTTTTGAGCGTGAGTTTGAAATCGCGATTTTGTTTGCCGTTGGAAACAGTGCCTTCCAGTACGATGGTCAGGGATACTGCCCAAGGACCGGATGCTTCCGCGAGGAAAAAGTGTTCGTCTCTGCCGCAGGTTGGGCCGCAAGGACTGCAAGTGCCGCATCCATCGCAAAGGTGGCGATCGATCGGCGCACAAGGGCATTTGGTGATATCCGGCATGATGCCGCTCAGATCAGCGATATAGCGGCCGTTTCGCAGCCCAAGCGCAGAAACCGCAAAACCATCGACGGTTACCGCGTCAGCAGTCAGCAGACCGCTTTGGGTCGGCGCGATTTCATTGATTGTGACACAGGAATTGGTGATGGTGAATTTGGTGCCGCAGTTTAGGTCAAAATCACCGCAGCCGCAGCAGCTCGCACCGACGCAGCTTCCGCAGCCGCAGCAATTGTTCGCGCAGCCGGCGTTTCCAAAGCAGCTACAGCCTGTGCCTGCGCCGCCGTTGCAGCCTCCGCAGCCACCGCCGCCTCCGCAGCCGTTGCTGCCTGCGCCGCCGCAGTTTGTGTATCCTCCGCAGCCACCGCCGCAGTTTCCAATGCCGCAGTTCACACGCGACGGGCCTCCGATGCGTAACTCCTGCGTGAAGTTTGGGTTTTGGGCAATGAGAGGGACGATGATTGGGCAGGAAGATTCTTCCTTGTCATAAAAAATCTTATCCAGATAAACCTGGTTTCGCGCGATACCGACCTTGCCGCCGCTGCCGGTACAGTCGCAGGTGCCGCGCGTGTCGGCGTTGCGCGTGTTTCTCGTTTGATTACATGTTGTATTCATCATAAATTACCTCTTTTCATAATTCGATAGGTACTACAATATATGCGCGGCAGGGAGGAACGGCCACAAAGGTTAGAGAACGCAGGGTCTTTTGCGCGTAACGATCCCGCAAGGGCGAGGAGCTGCAGAGCGCTGTTGGGTATGATGAGAAGAGTTTTGCCTTTGCTTCAGAGATTGCGCGAGGCTTTGTCTTTGCTTCGAATATTTCGCGTGACATTATTTTGCGCGCAGCGCGAGGGGCGCGCAAACCGGCCGGCAAGCATGGAAGCAGTTAGTTCGTGATTTTTTTGAGTAACGCGAGGGATAGGAAAAAATTACCACGACTTTTGTGGTGGATAAAATGCAAAAAAGCGATATTTTGTATTGAAAAGTGTACGAAAGTGGTGTATAGTGGTGATAAGAACCATAAAAGGGGAGAAGTGCAGCTATTTTTTGACAGGAAGGAGGCGGCGGTCCGATGTTCATGGGAACAACTTACAATTCCATCGATGAGAAAAACAGGATGATCGTACCCTCCAAACTGCGTGCGGGGCTTGGTTCCCGCTGCGTCCTGACGAAGGGCCTGGATCGCTGTCTTTACATCTACACGATGGAGGACTGGGAAAAGCAAATGCAAAAAATCGCCCAGCTGCCGGAGTCAGACCCGAAGGTACGCGCGTTCATCCGCCATTTTTGCGCGAACGCGGCGGAATGTGAATTCGATAAGCAGGGACGCGTCGGTATTCCGCAGGAGCTCAAGGCTTACGCAGGCATTGAAAAAGAGCTGGTTACCATGGGCGCCATGAGCAAGATCGAAATCTGGGCACGAGATGTCTGGGAAGCGCCGGACAATGAAAACCGCATGGAAAGCGAAGATTTCGCGAAGGCGCTGGCAGCGTACAATTTCTAAGGAGGCGTGGGGACGATGGAATTCAAACATACCTCCGTACTCTTTGAAGCATGTATGGAGGGATTGGCAATCAAGCCGGACGGCATCTATGTGGATGGCACGCTTGGCGGCGGCGGTCACAGCAGCGGAATTTGTGCGCGTTTAAGTGCGGAGGGTACGCTGATCGGCATTGATCGGGACACAGACGCTTTGCGGGCAGCCGAGGCAAGGCTGCGAGACTATCCTTGCCATAAAATCTTTGTGCAAAGCAATTACGCGCAGATTAAAGAGGTCCTTGAGGACCTGAATATAGAGAAGATCGACGGCGCGCTGCTGGATTTGGGGGTATCCTCTTTTCAGCTGGATAATCCGGAACGCGGATTTTCCTACATGCAGGAGGCGCCGCTGGATATGCGCATGAATCAAAGCGACGGCTTTACCGCCTACGACGTTGTCAATTCGTATGACGCGGAGGAACTGCGCGATATCATCACACGCTACGGCGAGGAACGCTGGGCGTCGCGTATCGCTGACTTTATCGTCAAGGCGAGAAAGGACAAGCCGATTGAAACCACGACCGAGCTGGTCGATATCATCAAGGCCGCGATTCCGGCTTCTGCCAGACGTGACGGACCGCACCCGGCGAAACGGACGTTTCAGGCAATTCGGATTGAAGTCAACGATGAACTCGGACAGCTCGAAAAAGCAATAGATGCCTTTTGTGATGTCCTGGCGCCGGGCGGCAGGCTTTGCGTCATCACCTTCCACTCGCTGGAGGACCGCATCGTCAAGGAAATTATCGCCAGACGTGTCCATCCATGTACCTGTCCAAAGGAGTTTCCGGTCTGTGTCTGCGGTAAGAAACCGGACATCAGTAAAAAATCAGGGAAACCGATTCTGCCGACTCCGGAGGAAATCGAACGAAACCCACGCGCCCGCAGCGCGAAACTGCGGATTTGCGAAAAGCTGGGGCAGGCCGCAAAATAAAACGGGGTTCTTTTACGGAGTACGAGCAAAAATACGAGCAAAAAAAGGAAGGAAACCCCGGCAGACCGCAAGGTAAACCGTTCGTTCTCTTTCGCAGAAGGCGAGCGGAAACCATGCGCGAAAGCGCGGCGGCGCACGCAGGGCATTTACGCGTGATCGTCACGACACCAAAGTTTCACTTCGTGGCACGCACACACGGCAAAAAGACAAAAAGCAATAGCAGGCAGCAGCCCGCGTAATTCGACCGGAGCTGCCAGCGGAAAGGAACAGGCATGGCTTTACCCAAAAGAGCTTATACCGCGGATTACGCGGACTTAAACCACGCGGTACAGTCCGGCATGCAGCAGGGATCCGGCGGCGCGGCGAGAGCATACCGCGGACAGGCAAGACAAAGCGGTGCTGCCGGAGCATACGGCGGACAAGCTTATCCGAGCTATGCCCCGTATCCGCAAAGAGAACGCCGCGTGAAAGCATGGGAAGAACGAAATCTTCCAAAACCGCAGCCGCAGAACGCGCAGAACGCGCAGAACGCGCAGAACGCGGATACGGGTATTCTGACGCGCGCGGTACTTGCAAAGACAGTGGCTGTGCTGATTTTCGCGGGGATTCTTCTGATCGCGACGGTTTTTTTGACCGCCAAGGCCACAGAGATCAAATATTCCATCAACAGCACGATGCGGCAGAATGCCGCCCTGCAAAAAGAAATCGACGTGTTGGAGGTTAAAATCGGAAGCGCGAACAGTATCGAGAGTATCGAACAGTACGCGACGGAGAAGCTGGGCATGCGTTATCCGAAGGCAGGACAGTCGATTTATCTGACGATAGATCGCGCCGCGAACAAAGATCTGGTACAGAGAATCAAAGAAAAAGCATATCGCGAATAAAAACCTTTTTTTCGCATATACATCGGGAATAGACAAAAGAAAAATTTTTCAGAAGAAAAAAATTTCATAAGAAACGAAAACAGCCGGACAACTAAATACCATTCTTAGGGTCTGGCTCTTTCTTTCAAGACGGAGGGAGAACGCATGCGGGCAGCACCGGTAGGCACAAAAAATAAAAAAAGAATCGCGCTCGGATTTGTAATCATCGCGCTTTTGCTGCTGGTCTTGACCTTTCGCGTGGCGTATTGGCAGATTATCAAGGCCGACTGGCTGACCGAAAAAGCGATCGCGCAGCAGACACAGGACACACCGATCGAGGCCAAGCGCGGTGCGATTTACGACCGTAACGGCAAGGAACTCGCGACGAGCATCACCTGTTACACGCTTTGGGCAAGGCCCGCGCAGGTAAAGACGCAAAAAGGCGAGACGATCAGCGCGGAAAAGATCAGCGAAATCGCCGCGCAGCTTGCGGAGCTTACGGGAAAAGACGCCGAAACGATTCAGACTAATCTTACGAAGTCAACAGCGCTGGTACGTATCGCGAGCAATCTGGACAAAGAAACCGCGGACACGATTCGTGCGCTCAAGCTCAACGGCCTGGAGCTCGCGGAGGGGACAAAGCGTTACTACCCGCTTGGCAATTTCGCTTCGCAGCTTTTGGGAAGCGTCAGCGCGGACAATACAGGGCGCGCGGGCATTGAACTGGAATATGACCAGTACCTCGCGGGCGTTTCCGGTCGGTGGAAGAAGAACACAGATCTGCTCGGCAATGAGCTGGTCGAGGGCGCGGAGGAATATCACGAGGCGCAGGACGGCTACAATGTCGTGCTGAGTCTGGATGAAGCAATTCAGTATTATGTGGAAAAAGCCCTGGAAAAGGGCATGGAAAAAACCAAGGCCAAACGCATCATGTGTTTGGTCATGAATCCAAAGACCGGAGAGATTTTGGCAAGCGCCACGACGCCGGGCTATGACCCGAATGAGCCGATGGACAGTAAAAATGTTCCGAAGGCACAGAGCAAGGCTTACAAAAAAATGTCCGCGGACGAGAAGCAGAGCTATCTAATCAGCTTGTGGAGAAACCCCATCGTCAGTGATACCTACGAGCCGGGCTCGACTTTCAAGCTCCTGACTTCCTCATCGGCGCTCGAGGAAAAGGTCATCAACACCAACACGACCTTCCAATGCAGCGGCAGCTTTACCGTTGCGGGTGTCAGACTGCACTGCTGGACCAGCGGCAGTCACGGCACGCAGACGATACGGCAGGCAATCGGAAATTCCTGCAATCCGGCCTTGGCTAAGGTTGCGCAGCTGATGGGAAAGCATACTTTTTACAAATATTTAGGACTGTATGGAATAACGGAAAAAACAGGCGTAGACTATCCGGGAGAAGCCGGCTCCATCATGTACGCCTTGAAGGACGTCGGTCCGGTAGAACTGGCGACCATGGGCTATGGACAGAGTATTTCGGTGACTCCGATTCAGCTTTTGACGGCCGTTAACGCCATCGGCAATGACGGCGTACTGCTGCAGCCGCGCTATGTCAAGGCTTTGACGGACAGCGAGGGTAAAGTCGTCAAGGAATACGAGCCGGTCACGGTGCGCAAGGTGCTTTCTGCCAAAACTGCCAAAGAAATGCGCAGCATTATGCAGTATGTGGTCGATGAGGGCGTCGGCGGCAACGCGAGAATCGCGGGCTACCGCGTCGGCGGTAAAACAGGTACGGCGAACAAGATTGACGCCGGAACCGGTAAATACGGTAAGGATTATTACAGTTCCTTCATCGGCATGGCGCCGATGGATGATCCGCAGGTTTCCATTTTGGTCATCGCGGACAGCCCGAAAGGCTCCTACTACGGCTCTATGGTCGCGGCGCCGATTGCGAAGGAGATTTTGACCGATACCCTGCGCTATCTCAACGTGACACCGACCTACAGCGAATCCGAAAAAAAGGCCATAGAAGGCAATTACACCGTCGTGCCGAAGGTGGTCGGCAAGCCGTTCAGCGAAGCGGTCGGCATCATCGGCGGCAAGGAGCTGAAATACAGCAGACCGAAGTCCGCGCAGGGGGATGACGAGTTTACGGTTGTGGACCAGTATCCGAAGGCAGGAACCAAGGTCAAAAAAAATTCCGTTGTCTATGTTTATAAAGAATAAAAATAAGCGAAAATAGCAGGAGATGGTATGAGGCTGACCGAGTTGATGGGAGCGCTGCAGCCGCGGCGAATCCTTGGTACGGCCGATAAAAATGTGCGAGCATTAAAATACAGATCAGATAAATGCGAAGCCGGTGACGCGTTCTTTGCCCTGCGCGGCAGAGACGCGGACGGTCACGATTATCTTGCGGAAGCCGCCGCGCGCGGCGCGGAGATTTTTTTCGTCGAGGATGCTGAAGCATGCGCTTCTTTACGCGCGCGGCATGAGATGACAACCGTCGTAGAGGTAGAAAATACCAGAGAAGCACTGGCATTGGCCTCCGCTGCATTTTACAGGCATCCGGCACAGGAACTTCTGACAATCGGGATCACAGGAACGAAGGGAAAAACGACGACTGCCTTCCTGCTGCAGACCATTCTTGAAGAAGCCGGAATCAAAACCGGCATGATCGGGACCGTACGCTGCGGCTGGGAAGGACATTATCGAGAAGCGGTGAACACGACACCGGAATCTTGTGAGATGCAGCGTATGCTGCGTGAAATGGCGGACGGCGGCTGCAAGGCCGTCGTCATAGAGGTTTCCTCACAAGGACTGAAGCTCAGCCGTACGGCGGGCATCCACTTCGATTACGCGATCTTTACCAATTTAAGCCCCGACCATATCGGAATCGGAGAGCACGCCGACTTCGCGGAATACGCTTACTGGAAAAGCCGGCTGTTTACACAGTGCGAAACCGCGATTCTGCACGAAGGAGCGGCCGGCTGGGAAATCATGAGGCAAAGCAGCGCGGCGAAAAAAGAGATTCTTTTTGGGATAGAGTCTAAAAGGGAAAACGTGAGTGGCGCGCGGAAGACCCTGCATGCTTGTGAGATTGCCTGCCTGCGTGAGGAGGGACTGCTTGGGAGCAGCTTCTGCCTGCGGGACGGCACCCCATTTACCATCGGGCTGCCCGGGCTGCACAATGTGGAGAACGCGCTGGGCGCGATCGCGGTCGCTGAGGATCTCGGCATCGAGGACATGGTGATACAAAGGGCGCTGCGACGCGCGCGCGTACCGGGCAGGACAGAAACGGTGGATATCGGTCCGGGTCGTATCGCGTTGGTCGATTACGCGCACAACGGCATCGCGCTGCGGCATCTGCTGGAAACCCTGCGCGCGTATGAACCGACCCGCCTTTTGCTTGTCTTCGGCTGCGGCGGCGAGCGTGACCACAAACGGCGAGCCGAGATGGGACGCGTAGCCGCGCAGATGGCGGATTACAGTGTCGTGACTTCTGACAATCCTCGCAGGGAAGACCCGCGCGGGATTATCGCGGATATTACCGAAGCCATGGACGCGGCGGGAGGCGCTTACGAAATCATCGAGGATCGCGGTGAGGCCATTCGCGCGGCGGTGCGGCTGACAGAAGCCGGCGATATGCTCGTTGTCGCGGGCAAGGGGCATGAAACCATTCAGATCATCGGAAACGAGAGCAGACATTTTGATGATAGAGAAGAACTGAAGAAAGGGCGAAAGCTATGAGAACATTTACCATTGGTGAAATTTTAAAAGCGACAGGAGGAACGCTCTACTGTGGCAGTGAGCAAAGCCATGTGCTCGAAATCGCGACGGATTCCAGGAAGGCCAAGGCAGGAGATATTTTTTTCGCGCTCAAGGGAGAGGTGACCGACGGGCATCTGTATCTGGACGGCGCGCTGCGCGGCGGCTGTCGTTCGCTGGTCGTATCCGAGCCGGAAAAAATTCCGCAGGAGGCGTTTCTGCAATCCTCCGAGGAACCGGATGTTATCGTGGTTAAAGATACCACGCGCGCCCTGCAGGATCTGGCGGCATACTACCTAGCCATGCTGCCGCTGCGCCACAAGATCGCGGTGACCGGGAGTGTTGGCAAGACGAGTACGCGTGACATGCTCTATTACGCGCTGCGGACAAAATACAAAACTGCCAGAAGCATGAAAAATTTCAACAACGGTTTCGGACTGCCGCTGAGCATTCTCGAATTCCCGCAGGACACCGAAGTCGCTGTCCTCGAAATGGGTATGGATGATTTCGGCGAGATTGAGCGGCTTGCCGATCTGGTGCGGCCGGACATCGCGCTGATTACAAACATCGGCATTTCTCATATCGAAAAGCTGGGAAGCCGCGAGGGTATTCTCCAGGCGAAGATGGAGGTCACGACCTATTTCAGACCGCAGGACACGCTGATTGTCAACGCGGACTGTGATCTATTGACGCCGCGGTATACGGCAGGCGATTATCATCTGCTCTGCGTCGGCAGCGAGCCGCAGGATGACTTTGTTATCTCAGAGGTACAGGATTACGGAGATAAAGGTATAAAATACCGTTTAAGACGTAAAGATAAAATATATGAGATTTCTTCTCCGCTGCCGGGCGCGCATAACGCGGGAAATCAGGCGTTGGCCATCGCCGCGGCGGAGCTTTTGGGTATCTCGCCGGAGGAGGCGGCTGCAGGGATGCAGGAGACTGAACTGACCGGAAACCGTCTCAGAATCAGACAGATAAACGGGATCAAAATCATTGATGACAGCTACAACGCGTGTCCGGCTTCTGTAAAATCTGCGTTGGAAACCTTGACATCGAGCGAGGGAAAGCGTAAAATCGCTATCTTGGGGGATATGTTCGAGTTGGGCGGCGAAAGCCGCAGCGGACATCTGGAGGTCGGCGCCTTCGCGGGACAAAAAAACATCGACCTCTTGATTGCCATCGGTAAAGACGCGGCCTATTACGCGGAGGGCGCGGCCGATTATCTGGACGCGGCGAGAATACAATATTTCCCGAACAAAGAAGATTTCCTGCCGCTGCTTCCGAAGCTGCTTGAAGAAGGCGATGTCGTGCTGATCAAGGCATCGCGCGGCATGAAGCTGGAAGAAATCGCAGCGCGCATGATGGAACTCAAACCGCAGGCGCGCGCATGAGAGGCGGCAAAGCGGACAGCATTCACGCGCGGAACACGCGCAGGCGCGCAAGGTGTAAGGCGCGCGGCAGGAAACCGGAGATAACACGAAAACAGCAAGGAGATACAAAAGATGGAGATGTTACGATACCCTATCATCGCGCTGGCGGCAGCATGGCTTTTGGGTGCGGTGTTTACAAGACTGCTGCTGCCGTATCTGGAAAAAAAGCAATTTAAACAGTTCGTCAGAGAAGTGGGGCCGCAGTCCCACCTGTCCAAAACCGGAACACCGAGCATGGGCGGACTGGCAATCATCGGCGCGACCGTACTTTGCGCCGCAATCGTCGGCGCAATCAGCGGCGTGGCAGACGTTTGGCATCTGACCGCCATCCTGCTCGTCATGGTGCTGTTCGGTCTGATCGGTTTTATCGATGATTATGAAAAAGCGATCAAAAAGAACAACGCGGGCATCAGCCCGAAACAAAAGCTGGTGCTGCAGTTCGTTTTTTCCGGCGCTTTCGCCGTATACGCATACGCCAATTCCGGCTTTGGAACGGTCGCGGGCAGTGCGGTCTGGATTCCGATTGCGGATCGCTATATAGATTTCGGCATCCTGTACATCCCGTTCGTGATTTTCGTCATGATCGCGTTCAGCAACGCCGTCAATCTGACGGACGGACTGGACGGACTGGCATCCGGCGTGACGGCGCTGGTGGCTTTTTGCATGGTGATTCTGGGCGTGGGCGCCTATCCGATGCTGACCGCAGCGCCGGTTGTTTACGGCGCGGTCGCGGGCGCGTGTCTTGGCTTCCTCATGTATAACCGAAATCCGGCGAGGATCTTCATGGGAGACACCGGTTCGATGGCGCTCGGCGGCGTGCTGGCCGCGGCGGCAATCCTGCTTAAAATGGAATTTTTAGTGGCGATCGCGGGATTCCTCTATGTCCTGGAAGCGCTCTCGGTCATCATTCAGGTTGCGTATTTCAAAAAAACCAAAAAACGTTTCTTTAAAATGGCACCGATTCATCATCATTTTGAGCTTTGCGGCATGAAGGAAAAGAACGTCGTCTATTTGTTCTGGGGGATGACGCTGATTTTCTGTATGCTGGCTATCCTGATTGCAAACCTGTAAGAAAGCTGTAAGACACGAAGGGAGGAAATCCTATGGAAAACAAGAATCTGGAAAACATCAAAGGCAAAAAAGTACTCATCGTCGGCATGGGAAAATCCGGTATTGCGGCCGTACAGGCCATGCTCGCGCTCGGCGCGGAGGTATCGATACAGGATGCCAAAGAGCGTAATGCGGTGGACGGACAGTTGCTGAACTTTTTGGAAGGCAAACAGGTTCACTGTTACTTCCATGAGGTTCCGGTGGCAGAAGAAAAGTTCGATATGCTGATTCTCAGCCCCGGCGTTGATCCGACACTGCCGTTCATCCGAGAAGCGGAGGCGCACGGCGCGGAAATCATCGGTGAGCTCGAGATCGCTTACCGCATCGCGCGCGGTACCTTTGTCGCAATTACCGGTACCAACGGTAAGACTACGACGACCACGCTGGCCGGAGAAATCTTCAAAAAATCCGGCAGAAAGACCTATGTGGTCGGCAATATCGGCGTGGCGGTCATCTCCAAAGCGATGGAAGCGGACGAAGATGACTGGCTGGTGACGGAAACCAGCAGCTTCCAACTGGAAACCATTAAATATTTCAAACCGGCGGTTTCGGCGATCCTCAATTTGACACCGGACCACTTGAATCGTCATCATACGATGGAGGCCTACGGCGCGGCCAAGGCGCGGATCTTTGAGAATCAGGATGAGAGCGGTTACTGCATCGTCAACTATGACGATAAGCTCTGCTACGGTCTGACGAAGGATTGCAAAGCGAAGGTGATCCCGTTCTCCATCAAGGAAGAGCTGCCGCTGGGCGCTTATCTGCGCGCGGACGGCATGCTGGTTCTTCGCAATGAAGAGGGCAGAGAGATTGAGCTTTGCCATCGAAATGAGCTGAAGATCATTGGCGACCACAACGTGCAGAACGCGCTCGCTGCCGCGGCAATCAGCTATTTTTCCGGCATTGATGCGGAGACCATACACGAAAGCCTGCTTGCCTTTGGCGGCGTACCGCACCGCATCGAATACTGCGGCGAGATCGGAGGCGTCAAATTTTACAACGATTCCAAGGGAACCAACGTAGACGCGGCGGTCATCGCGCTGAAGGCGATTCAGAAGAACATTCTGCTGATTGCCGGCGGCGATGGCAAGGGACAGGAATTCGACGAACTGATCGAAAATTTCCCGGGTCGCGTTAAACATATGATTTTGCTGGGCAGAGACGGTAAATTACTGGCCGAAGCTGCCGAAAGACATGGCTTCAAGGACTATTCCTTCGCGCCGCATATGGAGGAATGCGTCAAAAACGCTTTCGCGATGGCAAAGCCGGGCGATACGGTACTGCTTTCGCCGGCCTGCGCGAGCTGGGATATGTACGACAATTTCGAACAGCGCGGTGACCACTTCAAGACCTGCGTCAAGCGGCTCGCGGAGTAGCGCGCGGACAAAGAGGCTTCAAAAAAAGAAAGATTGAAAAAACCTATGGAAAGACTTGCAGCGCATACAAAACAGAAAACCGGAGATTTGAGCATCGTGCTTTTGGTGACGATTTTGGTGCTATTTGGAATCGTGATGATTTTTAGTGCCAGCTATTACTATGCCATCGGCGAATGGGGAGATGCCTATCACTATCTGAAACGGCAGATCGTCTGGGTCATCGGTGGCGCAATCGGTATGTGGATCACCGCCAGAATCGACTATCATTTTTGGCTGCGCCTGTGGATTATCGTGCCGGTCATCTGTCTGATCCTGCTGCTGCTGCTGATCTTTACTCCGCTCGGCATTACGGTCAACGGCGCGACTCGGTGGCTCGGCAAGGAGGGATTTCCGATTACCGTGATGCCGGGAGAATTCGCCAAGGTTGGTGTGATTCTGTATATTACCGGACATTTTTCCAAAAAACCGAAGAGCGCGACGGACTGGTGGAAGGGCATTGTGCCGGTGCTGCTGGTGGCCGGCGTTTATTTCGCGCTGATCATGAAACAGCCAAATATGTCAACCGCGTTTACGGTCGTGCTGATCGCCGGCGGCATGCTGCTGGTGGCGGGCATCCAATGGAAGCATGTAGGCGTGCTGGCAGCTTTGGGAGCGGCGGCGGCGGTGATCTTTGTGTTTTCGGACCGCGAAGGTTATCGTTACGGACGGCTGCTCAGCTTTTTGGATCCGTTCGCGGACGCGCTCGGTGACGGCTGGCAGGTCGTACAGTCCCTGCTCGCGCTGGGCACCGGCGGACTGACCGGACTGGGTCTGGGCAACAGCGTGCAGAAGAATCTGTATCTGCCGGAGGCGCAGAACGATTTCATTCTGGCGATCATCGGAGAGGAGTTGGGCTTTATCGGTATCCTTGCCCTGGTGCTGGTCTACGTGCTGCTCGTATGGCGCGGCTGTCATGTGGCGATGAACGCCAGGGATTATACCGGTATGATGCTGGCGAGCGGGATTACCATGATGGTCGGGCTGCAGGTCGTGATCAATATCGCGGTCGTGACTTCTTCTATGCCGCCGACGGGGATTATCCTGCCGTTTGTCAGCTATGGAGGCAACGCGCTTCTGATTTTTATGGGCGCGATGGGAATTCTGCTTAACATTTCCAAATCCGCGGAGCTTTAGCGCGGTATTTATAATAATAATCAAGAATCAAAATCACAGGAGTACCTTATGAGAGTGATCGTAACAGGCGGCGGCACCGGCGGACATATCTATCCGGCGCTTGCCATCGCGGACAAGTGCAGAGAAATGGACCCGGACGGGGAAATCCTATATGTCGGCAATGATGAGGGCATCGAAAAGGACATCGTCCCCAAAGCCGGCTATCGGCTGGAGCTCGTAGACGCGCGCTGGCTGAACAAGTCCAGCCTTTGGCAGCTCGCGCGTACAGGCGCGCGCGTGACCAAGGGCATCTTTGAGGCGAGCCATGTCATGCGAAAGTTCAAGCCGGACGTCATCGTGGGTACCGGAGGCTATGTCTGCTTTCCGGTCATCCTTGCGGGCAAGCTGTACGGCGCGAAAACCTTTTTGCATGAACAGAACGCATATCCGGGGCTTGCCAACCGCACCCTCGAAAAATACGTGGATAAGGTTTTTTTGGGCTTCGCGGACGCGGCGCGTTACTTCAAGCAGCCGCAAAAAATGGTCGAAGCAGGTAACCCTGTGCGAAAGTCCTTCTTCACGCTCTCCAAAGCGGAGGCGCGCAAAAAGCTCGGCTTCGCGGAGGACGATTTTATCGTGTTTTCATTCGGGGGTAGTCTTGGCGCGGAGAAGATTAACGAAGTAGCGTTCGAACTGATGCAGGTGCTCAACGGTCACGAAAAAACAGTGATGATTTTTGGCACCGGCAAGTGGTATTACCGGCAGATTCTCGACCGAGCGGCCGAGAAGGGCATCCGGATACAAAAAAATATCCTGATCAAGGACTATATCGAGGATATGGAAAACTATCTGGCGGCCTGCGATCTGGTCATCAGCCGCGCGGGCGCTTTGTCTGTCGCGGAAACGACGGTCTGCGGCAAGGCGGCGATTTTGATCCCGTCTCCGAACGTGACCGGCAATCACCAGTATTACAACGCGAAGGCAGTAGCGGATCGCGGCGGCGCGATTCTGCTCGAAGAAAAGGATTTGAGCGCGGAGGCACTGATCCGCGAGGTTATGCGGCTTAAGAACGACCCGCAGCTGCTCGAAGCCATGGACAGGGCAAGCAAGGCCTGCGCGCCGGTCAAGGCGCTTGACATCATTTACGACACCATTCGCGCTGCCTGCGCGGGGAAACGAAAATAGAAACAAAACCTTGCTTTCTGCGCGGGAGAGTCGGATTGAGATTTGCCCGCGGAGACAAGGAACGCAAACAGCACCTACCACATAGGATAATAGAGTTGGGAGGTGCTGTTTTGGACTTTTATCAGATAGAGGGCGGCATACCGCTGCGGGGAGAATACAGAGTCAAGGGCGCGAAAAACGCGGCGCTGCCAATCATGGCGGCCTGTGTATGCTGCCCCGGCATCCATCGTTTGCAGGACTGTCCGCGCATCGGAGATGTGTACGCCATGCAAGAGATCCTGCGCGCGCTGGGCGTGACAACAACATGGGAAAAAGACGCGCTGATCACGGACAGCCGGAGTATCAACCGGACAGAGGTACCGAAGAAGCTGATGGAGGAGATGCGTTCCTCGCTCTTTTTGCTCGGCAGCCTAATGGCGCGCTGCGGCGAAGCGAAAATCTATCATCCCGGCGGCTGCCGGATCGGCAAGCGGCCGATTGATCTGCATCTTAAGGGCCTTGAACGCCTCGGCTTCGAGATTTCAGAAATTGACGGCGAAGTGACCTGCCGCGGCAGCTGCGAGGGCGGGGAAATCACGCTGCCGTATCCGAGTGTGGGCGCGACAGAGAATCTGATGATGGCCGCGCTGGCGGGCAAGACGGATACCATTCTCCGAAACTGCGCGACAGAGCCGGAGGTCGCGGACCTTGCCGGATTTTTGCGCGGCTGCGGCTTTACGATATACGGCGGCGGGACAGAGACGATTTTTATCAAGGGCGCCGCGAACGCTCCGCGCGCGCGGCAAAAGGAACTTCGCGGAGAAACGACCTACTTTATCGTGGAGGATCGCATCGAAGCGGCGACTTATTTGATGGCCGCGCTGGGAAGCGGCGGCCGCATCTTGCTGCGCAACACACGCGCGCGGCTGCTGACGGAGGTGCTTTGCGTTCTGCGGCGCATGGGCGCTGAGCTGCGCTGCTTCGAGGACTTGATCGAGCTGCGCGCGCCTGCCTGTCTGCGAAGCCCGGGCATTGTCATCACCGCGCCGTACCCGGGATTTCCGACTGACTGCCAGCCGCAGCTTATGAGTCTGGCGGCCGCGGCGCGGGGGTTGACGACGGTGCGGGAGGAAATCTTTGAGAATCGGTTTACGCATAAAAAAGAACTGTCAAAAATGGGAGCGGATATTGAAATTTGTGGGAAAAATGCTATAATAAAGGGAACAGCGGGATTGCAGGGCTGTGATGTCACAGCGCGGGATCTGCGCGGCGGCGCAGCGCTCGTGCTCGCGGGATTGATGGCGGAGGGACGCACGCGCATCAGCGGCATTGAACATATCGACCGCGGCTACGAAGCGTTACATAAGGGAATCAGAGAATTGGGTGGCGTGATTGAAAGACGAACAACATAAAAAGAGAAGGAAAAAAAGAATAAATCCGTTTTTGCTAATCCTGGCGCTCATCCTCTTGCTGATCGGCGCGTTCGTGTTTTCGCGAAGCTCCTTTTTTCATGTGGAGCAGTTCGACGTTGAAGGAAACGCCTACTATACCGACGATGAAATTCTGTTGATGGGCGGCTGTGAAACCGGTAAGAATATTTTTTGGGATGTTGACAGCAAAAAAATTCGCAGCCGTCTGCTGCAGGATGCCTATATGGAGGATGTGAAGGTGCGACGCCTGCTGCCGCATACGGTAAAAATTACGGTGACGGAGCGCGCGCAGACTGCGGCGATCGCCTACGGCGACAAATATGTCGTCATCGACGCGGCGGGCATCGTGCTGCGTAAGGCCGGCGTCGATCCCAAGGTGACGGTGCTCAAGGGCCTGACCATCAGCAAGCTTTCGATGGGGGAACCGATTGAGATTGAAGAAACAGTCCTGTTCCGGCAGTGTCTTGAAATGATTTCTGTCATGCGGCAGAACGATATGTACTTCAAGACCATTGTCATTTCCAAGACGGAGGCCAGGGCCTATATCCTGGATTCCCTCTACTGCGAGGGCACGCCGGAAATGATGATCAAAGCGATGCAGGATGGTAAACTGCAGGCTGTGACCGAGGAGCTTTTTGACCGCGAAATCGAGCGCGGCAAAATTCAGATCAGCGGCGAAAATTATATATCCTTCACCCCGAAAATCGAATGAAAATAGCGTGAAAACACGCAAAAAAACAGGTGCAAAGCGAACGCTTTTGTGATACAATGTCCTTGTCACTACGATTGCCAAGACGCAGTCGCAGGAAGAAAGATGAAATACATGCAAACACATTAAAAATAAATTATTGGGGAACACAGGGAGGTAGTAGCATGCTACAGTTTGAAACGAGTATGGAAAAATCGGCAGTCATTAAAGTCATCGGCGTCGGCGGCGGCGGCTGCAACGCGGTCAACCGCATGGTGCAGTCCGAGCTGAAGGGGATCGAGTTTATTGCTGCCAATACTGATAGACAAGCCTTGAACAACTGTCTGGCGGAAACGAAGATCCAGATCGGCGAAAAGCTGACCAGGGGACTCGGCGCCGGCGCGAATCCGGAGGTCGGCCAGAAGGCCGCGGAGGAAAGCCTGGATGAGATCACAGCACTTTTGGATGGCGCCGACATGGTATTCATCACCGCAGGCATGGGCGGAGGCACCGGAACCGGAGCCGCGCCGATCATCGCGAAGGCTGCGAAGGATATGGGTATCCTGACGGTTGGCGTTGTGACCAAGCCGTTCTCGTTTGAGGGACCGCGCAGAAAGAAACAGGCAGAGCTTGGACTCAGCTACCTGCGCAGATATGTGGACTCTCTGGTGACCGTTCCCAACGATAAGCTGATGGAAACCTGTGAGAGGAATACGACCGTCAAGGACGCATTCCGCATGGCAGACGACGTGCTTCGACAGGGCGTACAGGGCATCTCGGATATCATTTCCGACGAAGCATTCATCAATACCGACTTCGCGGACGTTCGCTCGGTTATGACCGACAGCGGTATTGCCCACATGGGAATCGGCTACGGACAGGGCGAAAAGAAGGTTACTGACGCGGTCACCGCGGCCATCGAAAGTCCGCTGCTGGAGACGACCATCGGCGGAGCGAAAAAAATGCTGCTCTATATTCTCGGCGGCATGAACTTCAGCATGTTCGAGGTCAAGGAAATTACCGACGCGATTCGCGAAAGCGCGGGCGAAGCCTGCGACATCATCTTTGGCGCCAACATTAACGAAAACATGGAAGACGAGTTGTATGTGACCATCATCGCGACCGGCTTCGATGAGGGGCTGGAAGCGCCGACAGCGCCGGAAACAAAAAAAGAACAGGGACAAGCTCCTGCCGACAAAAAAGACGAAGGCCGCGGATTGAACAATTACGATGTCTTTGGCAGGGTAGAAGGACTGGAAGGCAAGGAAGTGGATCTGCAGGATATCCTGAAGACAGAGGAAGAAGAAAAAGGCTCCTCCCGCTTCGTAATCCCCGGTTTTTTGAAGGACTGACACAAGGCTGGTGAAAAACCGGCTTTTGTATTATTGTAGTAGGAAAGCATCATGCGTGAAATCAGATCAAAGGACAATCGAATAGTGAAACGCTGCGAGCAGCTATCGATGCGGAAGTATCGCGATCAATTCGGTCTGTATCTGATCGAGGGCGAAAATCTGCTCGCCGAGGCTGTCAAAAACCATGCGCGTATCGAAACTGTCCTGCTGCGGGAGGGCTGTCAAAAAAGCCTTCCGCCGCAGGTCGCGGATCGAACCTTCCTGTTGGACGCCGGAATATTCGACAAGCTGGCGCAGACGGTTACCAGCCAGGGCATCCTGGCCGTCGTCGCGAAGGAAGCCGCGCGCAAAGAAGATTTTATCAACCTGCCGGGAAGCAATTTTATCGTGCTCGACAGGCTGCAGGATCCGGGTAATATCGGTACCATCCTGCGGACGGCGGACGCGGCGGGCTATAAGCTGGCGATTCTGATGAAGGGAACAGCGGATGTCTATGCTCCGAAAGTGGTAAGGGCGGCGACCGGTTCACTCTTTAGAATGCCGGTTGTATCCATGGCCTCCGCGAAAGAGCTGGCGGAGTTTACCGGGGCAGCCGGCAAGAAGCTGACAGCGACCTGCTTAGATGCGCGGCGCTGGTATTACGATGAGGACCTGACGCACGACATCGCGCTGATTATCGGCAACGAAGGCAATGGCATTTCGCGGGACCTGATCGAAAGCTCGGATATTCAAATTAAGATTCCCATGCAGGGCAATATCGAATCGCTGAACGCCGCGGTCGCGGCGGGCGTGCTGATGTACGAGGCCATGCGCGGGAAGCGATGAATAAGATGATGATACAAAATCAAGATACAAAAAGATACAAGATGAAAGGTTTAGAATCATGCAGGAAAAATTATCACAAATATTAGAAGAAGCAAAAAAACAGCTGAGCGAAGTATCCTCCGTACAGGACGCGGAAGAGATCAGAATCAAGGTGCTCGGCAAAAAGGGACAGCTGACGGAAATTTTAAGATCCATGGGTGGTCTCGCGCCGGAGGAAAGAAAAGAACTCGGCATGGCGGCCAACAAGGTGCGCGCGGATATCGAGGGACTTCTCGACGAAACCTTTTCTCAGTTAAAGGAGAAAGCAAAGGAAGCGAAGTTTAAGGCGGAGAAGATCGACGTGACAGAACCGGGCAAGCCGTTTCATATCGGCACAAAGCATCCGCTGACCATCACCATCGAGGAAATTTCCCGCGTCTTCAAATCCATGGGCTTTTCGCTCGCGGAGGGACCGGAGGTAGAAACGGTGTTCAACAACTTTGACGCGCTGAATGCGGGTCCGAACCATCCGGCCAGAGACTGGACGGATACCTTCTATATCAATGATGAAATCCTCCTGCGTACGCAGACCTCTCCGGTACAGGTCAGAACTCTGCTCAAACAGAAGCCGCCGATTCGTGTCTTCGCGCCGGGCAGATGTTTCCGCTGTGACACGCCGGACGCGACGCATTCTCCGATGTTCCACCAGGTAGAAGGACTGGTTGTCGATGAGGGCATTACGATGGCAGATCTCAAGGGCGTGCTGGACAGCTTCGCCAAGCAGATGTTCGGCTCCGAAGTCAGAACCAAATTCCGTCCGCATCATTTCCCATTCACCGAGCCATCCGCTGAAATGGACGTTTCCTGTTTCAAGTGCGGCGGCAAGGGCTGCAGAGTCTGCAAGGGATCCGGCTGGATTGAGATCCTCGGCTGCGGCATGGTGCACCCGAACGTGCTCAAGGTTGGCGGCGTTGACACCGAAAAATATACCGGCTTCGCTTTCGGTATGGGTGTGGAGCGTATCGCGATGCTGAAGTACGGCATCGACGATATCCGTCTGATGTACGAAAATGATATGAGATTCATTGAGCAGTTCAAATAATTAGGAGGATAAACAGATTATGATAGTATCATTGGAATGGTTAAAAGATTATACAGATGTGCATGTGAGTCCGGAGGAATTCTGCGACCGCATGATCATGTCCGGCTCCAATCTGGAAACGATGGAACTGGTCGGAGAAGATATCCAAAACGTCGTAGTAGGCAGGATCGCGCGCATCACGCCGCATCCGGACGCGGATAAATTAGTTGTTTGTCAAATCGATATCGGGCAGGACGCGCCGATCCAGATCGTCACCGGCGCGCCGAATGTATTCGAGGGCGCTTATGTGCCGGTCGCGTTGGATGGCAGTCACATTCCGGGTCCGCTCCATGGTCAGCCGAAGCAGGAAGGCGGCACCCTCATCACCAAGGGTAGCCTCAGAGGCGTGGAATCCGACGGTATGCTCTGCTCCTTCGGCGAGCTGGGCTTTGAAGACAAGGTCGTACCAATCAATCAGAGAGAGGGCATCTGGATCCTCGAAAAGGAATATCCGCTCGGCAGCGATTTCGCGGAAACGATGGAGCTCAAGGACGCGATCATCGACTTTGAGATCACGCCAAACCGTCCGGACTGCCTCTCTATGATCGGCATGGCAAGAGAAGCCGCCGCGACCTTTGGCACGAAGCTGCGTTATCCGCAGACCTCCTGCAAGCAGGAGGAAGGCCACGCGAAAGACTATATCCAGGTCGAAGTCAAGTCCCCGCTCTGCAGAAGATACGTGGCCCGCGTGGTCAAGGACGTCAAGGTGGAGGATTCCCCATGGTGGCTGCAGAGAAGACTGATTCACGCAGGCATGAGACCGATCAATAATATCGTCGATATCACCAATTTCGTGATGCTCGAGTACGGACAGCCGCTGCACGCGTTTGACATCGAAAGTCTCGCGGGCAGGAAGATCATTGTCGATACCGCGCGTGACGGCGAAAAATTCGTGACCCTCGACGGTACCGAAAGAACCTTGGATGATGAAATGCTGATGATCAATGACGCAGAAAAACCGGTTGCGGTCGCAGGCGTCATGGGCGGTCTGAATTCCGAAATCGAGCCGGATACCAAAACCATCGTCATCGAATCCGCGAACTTTGCCGCCAACAGCGTCAGAACGACCTCAAAGAGACTGGTACTGAGAACCGAGGCTTCCGGACGTTACGAAAAGGGCATCGACCCGAATCTTTGTGAAAGAGCAGCGGACAGAGTCTGCGAGCTGATTGAGCTGATCGGCGCAGGCACAGTCGTCGGCGGCAGCGTGGATGTTTATCCGGAGGTCGCTGAGCCAAAGACGGTGCACGCGAGAGTTTCCCGCATCAACCATGTGCTGGGCATCGACCTGCCGAGAAACCAGATGGTGGACTATCTTGAAAGTCTGGAAATGATCGTGAAGGGCGACGGCGATGATCTGTATGTGACCGCACCGACCGTCAGACAGGACATTGAAATTGAAGAGGACATTGTAGAAGAAATCGCGAGACTTTATGGTTATGACAATCTGCCGGTTACCATCCCGAAAGGAAACAACGAGGCAAGCCAGTCTCACGAGAGAGATATTAAGGATTTGGCGAGAGATACGCTCTGCGCGCTCGGCGCCAATGAAATTCAGACCTACTCCTTTGTCAGCCCGAAGGGTGTGGATAATGTAAGAATCGCGGAGGATTCCTGGGAAAGAGGCTTCGTGAAGATTCTCAATCCGCTCGGTGAGGACACTTCTGTGATGAGAACGATCCTTACGCCGGAAATGCTGGAGGTCATGGGCAGAAACTACGCGAGAAACCGCGAGGCGATGCGCGCTTTTGAGATCGGCAACACCTTCATGGCGAACATGATCGACGAGCATCAGCTTCCGTTTGAAAGCGACAACCTCAGCATCGGTCTCTATGGCGGCGGCGATGACTTTTTCACGCTCAAGGGCATGATCATCGAGCTGCTTGCCAAGCTGGGCATTCACAATCTGACCTTCGTACCGGAAACCGAATACGGTGTGTATCATCCGGGTCGCTGCGCGAGAATCCTCGCGACGCATACGGCAGAGCTGGAGAACGGGCCGAAGGAAGAGGAAGTGGAACTTGGTATCATGGGAGAGGTACATCCGGACGTTGCCGAAAAATACGGCATCGGTGTGCGTGCCTGCGCGGCAGAGCTGTTCTTCTCGACTGTGACGGAGCTTTCCGATACCACCAAGGTTTACCATCCGCTGCCGAAGTATCCGGCAATGTCCAGAGATATCGCGCTGGTTGTCGATGAGGACATGACCGTTGGCGAAATCGAGGATGTCATCAAGCACGCAGGCGCGGAGATCCTCAGAGGCGTTAAGCTCTTTGACATTTACAGAGGCAAGCAGGTCGGCGAAGGTAAGAAGAGCGTCGCTTTCGCGCTGACCTATCGAAACAACGACAGAACACTGACCGATGAGGATGTACAGACCGCGCACAGCAAGGTACTGGATGCCCTCAAAAATAAACTCGATATCAATCTGAGAGAAATGTAAATTTGGCGCGCCGCCCGCCCGCGCGGCGGCGCGGCAGTACAGATACGCGCGGATATCGCGGCAGGAAAGAGGAGAGTCAAGATGGAAGACAACAGAGTCAAAGTCAGAATATACGGCCAGGATTATATTATTTCCGGAGAGCGTGACGAAGAAACCATTCGAGAAATCGCTGCCTTTGTGGACAGCAGCATTCGGGAAGTCAGCAAATATTTTTCGGGAAACGCGCAGGGCTCACTGGCAGTTTTGGCCGCGGTCAATATCACCGATGAACTCTTTGAGACCCGTGAAAAAATTGCCGCGCTGACAGCTGCCAGGGAACAAGCAGGCGAGGACGCGCAGCACTATCTCAAAATGTGGGATGAAGCAAAAAAGAGCTTCATGCAGTACAAGGAAGAAGCGGCCGCCGCTGCAGCCGAAAAACAAAGGTGTGAGGAAAAATACCGCCAGTTGGAAGAAAAATGCAGCGAATTTGAAAGTTCCTTCTTCGATATTCAGATGGAGAACATCCGCTTGAAGAGCGAACTGGAAAAGAGCAGGAAAAACGATGAATAAAAAAGCACTCGCGGTTTTAGAATACGACAAGATTATCAGCATGCTGCGGGAATGCGCGGGATCGGAGATGGCAAAGACGAGGATCGGGATGTTCCGTCCGTCCTCCGACCCTTACAAGATTCAGGAACGCCTCGCGGAAACGACAGAGGCTGTGACGGTGATTACCGCCAAGGGCGCGCTGCCGGTCGGACAGCTTTATGATATCGAAAACGCGCTGCATCTGGCCCGCAAGGGTGGCAGCCTGACGATGAAACAGCTGCTGCAGGTTCTGTACAATATGAAAGTGACCGGCGAGATCGTCAGTTTCCTGCGCAGTGATCTGCCGGAGCTGCCGATTCTGGACGGCATGCGTGAGGTACTGGTGCCGTTCCCGCGGCTCGCGGACCGCATCGACCGCTGCATCTTATCGGAAGATGAGATGGCGGACAGCGCATCGTCGGAACTCAAGGATATCCGCAGAAGCATCGTGCGGCAGAACGAAGCGATCCGCAATCGGCTGAATCAGATCCTGAACAATCGGGATAACCAGACGTATCTGCAGGACAGTCTTGTGACGATGCGCGGCGGCAGATATGTCGTTCCCTTAAAAGCCGAACACCGCGCCAGGATGCCGGGCATCGTTCACGATCAGTCTTCGAGCGGCGCGACGCTTTTCGTAGAGCCGCAGGTGATCGTTGATCTGAACAACGAGCTGCGGGAGCTGGAGCTGGCAGAGCGCGCGGAGATCGACCGTATTCTGGCAGAGCTTTCCTCCAATGTGGCGGAGCATTTCCATGAACTAATGAATAATCAGAAGCTGCTCATCGCCATGGATGTGATGTTTGCCAAGGGGAAACTCTCATGTCAGATGCAGGCAGAGGAGCCGCAGATGAACGCGGACGGTGTGCTGGACCTCAAACAGGCCAGACATCCGCTGCTGAACAGGAAAAAAGCTGTACCGATCAATGTCGCGGTCGGCAGAGATTACCGGACGCTCGTCATCACCGGACCGAATACCGGCGGCAAGACGGTCACACTCAAGACCATCGGCCTGCTTGCGCTGATGGCGCAGAGCGGTCTGCATGTCCCGGCAGCAGGAACGAGCCTGATGCCGATCTTCCGTGACATTTTCGCGGATATCGGAGATGAACAGAGCATCGAGCAAAGCCTCAGTACGTTCTCCTCGCACATGCGCAACACCGTAGAGCTGGTGGAGAAAGCGCGCAGGGATACGCTGGTGCTGCTGGATGAGCTGGGCGCGGGCACCGACCCGACCGAAGGCGCTGCACTGGCCATCGCGATTTTAGAGCGGCTATCGTCGCAGGGTGCGATGACGGTAGCAACGACTCACTACAACGAACTCAAAAAATACGCGCTTTCCACGCCGGGCGTGGAGAACGCTTCCATGGAATTCAACGTCGAAACACTCAGCCCGACCTATCGCCTGTTTATCGGCGTACCGGGCAAATCCAACGCCTTTGAGATTTCCCGCAAGCTGGGACTGCCGGAGGGCATCATCGATCGCGCGGGAGAGCTTTTGGAGCATGGGGATATCGCCTTTGAAGATGTGCTGAGCGCCATCGAGAAGGATAAACAGAAGGCAGAGGCGGAGCGCGACGAGGCGGCGGCGATCAGCCTGACGATGAAGCAGGAGCTGGAAACACTTCGGCAGCGTGAGGCGGCGCTCGCCAAAAAAGAAAAAGACCTGCTCGCGGCGGCCAGAGAGGAGGCGCGCGCCATCGTGCGCGAGGCGAAGGATACCGCGGCTGAGGTTCAAAAAGAGCTGCGGGAGCTTGCCAAGGAGCCGAGTCTCGGAGAACGCACCAAGCGGCTGGAACACAGCAAGCGCAGACTGCGTGAAAGCGAAACGAAATACGCGGTCGCACCCGAAAAACTCGTGAACTACGATCCGGTCAATCCGGAGGAACTCAAAATCGGGGATCGTGTCAAGTTGTTAACCCTGGACCAGAACGGCGAGGTACTGACGCTGCCGGACGCGAAGGGCGACTTGATGATCAACGTGGGCATCATGAAGATCAACGCCAACGTGCAGGACCTGATGCTGATTCGGGACGGAAAGCCCGCGAAGAAAAAAACGCCGCGCGGCAGTAAGTACAGTGGTCTGTACCGAAGCAAGGCGCAGAACATCTCCGCTTCCGTCAATGTGCAGGGCAAGTCTCTCGACGAAGCGATGATGGATGTCGATAAATATCTGGACGATGCCTATATGGCGGGCTTTCGGGAGGTTACTGTCATTCACGGACTCGGCACCGGCGTGCTGCGCGACGGACTCCGACAGGCGTTCCGCAGGAACAAACATGTGGAATCCTTCCGGAAAGGCGCGTACAACGAGGGCGGCGACGGCGTGACCATTGTAAAGCTGAAGGAGTGAAGCCATGTATATTATCAGCGGATGCCTGTTAGGGCATAACTGCAAATATAACGGCGGGAATAACCGCTGCGAAGAGGTTGTCGCGTTTTGCCGGACACACAAATATGTGACTGTTTGTCCGGAAAGCGCGGCGCGCCTGGCGAAACCTCGCCCACCGGCCGAACGGGTCGGCGGCAGGATTCTCGATCGGGATGGAAACGACCTGACCGAAGCCTTCCGGAAGGGCGCGGAGACGTCTTTTCAAATTTGCGTAAAAGCAGCGGAGCTCGCGGGAGAGCCGCTTGAGGGCGCGATCCTCAAGGCAAACAGTCCGTCCTGCGGCTTCGGCAAGATCTATGACGGCAGCTTCAGCGGCGTGCTGACGGAGGGAAACGGTGTTTTCGCGCAGCTGCTGGATAGACACAGGATTGAAGTCATTACAGAAAAGGAGAAAATCGAATGGTAAACTTTAAGCAAGAAATTGCCAAACTGATCGCGAAGCAGGTAACGGATTTGGAGCCGGCTGAAATTCAGAGCATGATCGAAGTGCCGCAGGATGCGAAGATGGGCGACTACGCTTTCCCTTGCTTTAAGCTCGCGAAAGTGATGAGAAAAGCGCCGCCGCTGATCGCGAAGGGCATCGCGGAGGGTATGCAGGACGCGCCGCTGTTTGAAAAGGTCGAGCAGGTCAACGCGTATGTGAACATGTTCATTTCTAAAGAAGAATTCGTCAAGGACGTTGTCGAGGATGTCCTGCAAAAGGAAGGCGAATATGGTAAGACCAACATCGGAGACGGCATTCCGGTCATCGTGGAGTTTTCTTCCCCGAACATCGCCAAGCCGTTCCATATCGGGCATATCCGGAGTACCGTCATCGGCAACTCTATCTACAAAATATATGACGCGATGGGATACAAGGTCACGAGAATCAACCATCTCGGAGATTACGGCACGCAGTTCGGCAAGATGATCGTCGCTTACCGCCGTTGGGGGAATGAAGAGGATGTCAAGAGAGAACCGATCAAGACTTTGCTGCACTATTACACCAAATTCCATGTTGAGGCCGAAAAAGACCCGACGCTGGAGGATGAAGCCAGAGCGACCTTTACCAGACTGGAACATGGAGAACCGGAGGAAACCAAGCTCTGGCAGTGGTTCCGCGATGAATCCCTTAAGGAATTCACGCGCGTGTATGACATGCTCGGCATTTCCTATGATTCCTACGCGGGCGAATCCTTCTACTCTGACAAGATGCCGGCCATCGTGGAAGAACTCAAAAAGAAAAATCTGCTTGTCGAGTCCAAGGGCGCGATGATCGTCGATCTGGAGCCTTACGGGCTGACACCGGCGCCAATCCTCAAGTCGGACGGCTCAACGCTGTATATCACCAGAGATTTGGCCTGCGCGAAGTACAGAAAGGATACCTACAATTTCTATAAGAACATCTATGTCGTCGCGTCCCAGCAGAACCTGCACTTCCAGCAGCTCAAAAAAATTCTGGAACTCATGGGCTACGAATGGGCCAAGGACATCATTCACGTTCCGTTCGGTCTGGTCAGCCTGGAGGACGGCACGATGTCAACCAGAGAGGGCCGCGTGGTATTCCTGGAAGATGTACTCAACAGAGCCATCGCGGAGACACGCGATATCATTCGTGAAAAGGGCGTCGCGACGGACAATATCGAAGAAACGGCCAAGCAGGTCGGTGTCGGCGCGGTAGTATTCAATGAGCTTTCCAACAACCGGATCAAGGACTATGTGTTCTCCTGGGATAAGGTGCTGGATTTCAACGGCGAAACCGGACCTTATGTACAGTACACCTACGCGAGATCGGCAAGCATTCTCAGAAATGCCGGAGAAGAAGCGGTCAGCAAGGCGCGCGGCACGATCAATCCGTCCTATATCACCGGAGAAAGCGCTTACGCGCTCGCGAAGCTGGTCTACAAGCTGCCGGAGGTCGTCATCGAAGCAGGCGAAAAATATGAACCGTCCATCGTGACCAGACATATTGTGGATATCGCGCAGGCGTTTAACCGCTTCTACCACGATGAACACATTTTGGTAGACAATGAAGAGGAAAGAAGTGCGAAACTGGCGCTGGTCATCGCGGCTAAGACGGCAATCAAAAACGGACTGGCTCTTTTGGGGATGGAAGCACCGGAGAGAATGTAGCGAATCAGCCGATCTATACGCGGCGAGAGATGCGAGGCACTGACGAGGTACCGCTGACGTAAGGATGCCGGATGCGGTTTTTTGGCCGCGCTCGAACGTGACGGCGGCGTCGGCAGTCGCGCAGGAAAGATGACAATAAGTGGAGAAATACAATCATGCGATACGAAGGCGATATTTACAGACCGCCCAGCGAGGCTTACAGCCTGCTGGTACAGGTCACCATTGGCTGTGCGCATAATAAGTGCACCTTCTGCAATATGTATAAGGAGAAACAGTTCCGCGTCCGGAATGTGGACGAGGTTCTGGAGGATCTCGACTGGGCGAGAGCGCATTATCGGCGTGTAGAGAGAATTTTTCTCTGTGACGGCGACGCGCTCTGTCTGGCAAATCACAAGCTGATCCGAATTTTGGACGCGATCGCGGAAAGATTTCCGGAATGTGAGCGCGTGACTACCTACGGACGCGCGAAGGATGCGCTGCGCAAGACCGACGAGGAACTGCGGGAGCTGCGCGCGCATGGGCTGACGATGGTATATCTTGGCGCGGAATCCGGCAGTCAGAAAGTGTTGGATATGGTCCAAAAAGGCGAAACCAGAGAGGAACTGATCCTGGGCGTGCAGAAGCTGGAAGCCGCGGGAATCCAGACTTCCGTTACCTTTATCAGCGGTCTGGCGGGGCCGGAGCTGTGGCAGGAGCATGCCATCGAGACCGGTACGATGATCGCGGAGATGAACGCTTCCTATGTCAGTCTGCTGACCCTGATGCTGCAGCCTCCATGTCCGATGCTCGACGATTACAAGGCCGGAAAGTTCAAGTTTCTGACACCGGAGGAGGTGCTGGCGGAAACCTGCCTTTTGCTGCAGTACGCGCGGCCGTCGAAGCCTTGCGTTTTTCGCAGCAATCATGCGTCGAACTATGTTTCGCTGCGCGGCAATCTGCCGATGGATAATGCGGCGATGATCGCTTCTCTCAAAAAATGTATGCAAGACAGAGGACTGCTCAAGGATGAACGTTTCCGGATGCTGTAGCGGTCCGGTCTTATCAGAATCCTTGCGGCGCGGACAGCAGGAAAATTCCTGTTGTCCGCGTCTCCATAGAAGAAGATGAAAATATTACTGACGACATTAAATTCAAAATATGTGCATGCGAATCTGGCGCTCAAATATCTGTATACCGTTGTAGCAGGCGAATACAGCGATGTCGAAGCGCGAGAATTCACCATCAATAACGACCCGCATTATGTTTACGGCGAAATTCTGCGAGGCGGCTACGATATGGTCTGTTTCTCCTGCTATATCTGGAATATCGAACAGATCAGAAAACTGGCGGCAGATCTGAAGATGGCTTGCCCGGAGCTTTTGCTCACAGCGGGAGGACCGGAAGCGAGCAGCCGCGGTCCCGCATTCGCGCGAGAAAACCCATGGGTCGATTTTGTGCTGCGCGGAGAAGGCGAGTATCCGTTTTACAGGCTGTGTCAGGTGCTGCATGAGCCGCAGCGGGCACTGGAAACGGTTCCGGGTTTGATTTACCGGCAGGATGGAAAAATCTACGTCAACGCGGAGATTGAACCGATTGACTTTAACGCGGTGCCGTTCCCCTATTCGATGCTGGACTGCGAACCGGATAAGGTCGTTTATTATGAATCGACGCGAGGCTGTCCGTTCCGCTGCTCCTACTGCCTGTCCTCTATTGACAAGACGGTACGGGCACTGGACATGAACCGCGTCAAGGCGGATTTGGGCTATTTTCTCTATAAGCGGGTCATGCAGGTCAAATTTATCGACAGAACGTTTAATTACGATGCAGCGCGCGCCTATGAGATTATCAAATACATCATCGACAACGACAACGGCGTGACCAATTTTCACTTTGAAATCTGCGCGGATCTTCTGGATGACGCGACGCTGGCGCTGTTTGAAACCGCCCGTGCGGGACTGTTTCAGGTGGAAGCAGGGATCCAGTCAACCTATCCGCCGACGCTGGCGGCAATCAACCGCAAGGAAAACGTCTATCCGGTGCTCTACAATCTGGAACGCTTGATCGCGCGCAGCAAGGTGCATGTACATGTCGATTTGATCGCGGGACTGCCGTATGAAAGCTATGAACTGTTTCGCCGTTCCTTCGACAAGGTTTACGCGCTGGGCGCGGACGCGCTGCAGCTAGGGTTTTTGAAAGTACTGGCAGGCACGCCGCTCGCGGCGGAGACGGAACGCCACAAAATCGTATATAGACAATACGCACCGTATGAGGTGATCTCAACTGCTTATATCAGCGCTTGGGAGCTGGCGCGCCTCAAAATGATCGAGGAAATGCTCGACACTTATTATAACCGCGGCGGATTTTCGCATACGATCGCCTATCTGATCGAAGCGGTGGGTGAAGGGGCTTTTCGTCTGTACGAAAAGCTGGCGGACTTTTATTACGCGAGCGGATTTCAGCATCGAGAACGCAAGAAGGACGATCAGTACCGCATTTTGCTGCAGTTCGCGCGAACGCTCGCGCAGGAACGGGATGAGCCTGCTATCGAGGAAACCGCGCTGAAAATGCTGACGCGGGACGCCGAACAAAGCATGAATCCGGAGAATCTGAAACGATTTTTGAGAAAGGGCTGGGAGGTAAAAAAATGAATTTAGAACAGAAGGACAGAATCGGACCATATCTGCGCCCGCACTTGGGACAGTTTATCTTTGATGAGCTTTCCGAGAATTATTTGAAGCGGGCAGGGATGACGGACATCCTGTCCGATGTGCCGATTCCACTGCGCAAAACGGAATTAAGCAATATTACGACTTTGACGATCGCGCGCAACATGGCGTTTGTGATCGGTGTGGACCCGGCTTTTCAATATCGGGATAACTATATCGCCTATATCCTGCGGGCCTTTGACAAGCGTTTCGCGGAGGGGCTGATCGCGGATGGCGTGGAGTGGGCCTCCAAAAATGATTTTGACTATGCCTGCATCCAGTTCCGCGCGGCGATGCAGATCGATCCGGAGAACGCCAATGCCTATTATTGCTACGGCCGTGCCTGCAAGGACGCTTATGAGCTCGGTGAGGAGGAGGAATTCGTCGGACGCTTTAAGGCGGAAGCTTTGGAAGCCTTTGAAATCGCGACGATCAAGAATCCGCAGCTAGCGGAGGCATACTATTTTTTGGGCTACGCCTATGTCAATATGGGACTCTATATCAAGGCAAAGCTGACCTGGGAGGAATATCTGAAGCTGACGGAGGAACGCACTGAGGCAGGCATGGAGGATTTACGCAAGGAGATTCGCGGACGGCTCACGCAGCTGGCGGAGCCGGTCAAAATCGAGGAAGCCTATAATCTGGTGCTTTCGGGCAGGTATGAGGAAGGCATCGCGGCGCTTTCTCCGTATTGCGAGAGTGAGTACGCGTCGTGGTGGCCGCTTTGGTTCTATCTGGGAACAGCGCATGAGGTTTTGGAGCACAGAGAAGAAGCGGTGGACTGTTTTAAGCGCGTCCTGCAGTATGCGCCGAGCAATACAGACGCGATGGAAGAGCTGATCAGGCTCTACGAGGAACTGGGCATGGAGGACATGCGGCAAAAATACAGCAAGAAGCTCGAAATCGTCCGTCAAAACGCGGAGGAGGATCGCAGGCTCGCGGAGAAAAACGCGGCCGCGCGCGCGGAAAAAAAGGCAAGACTGGAAGATGCCCGTGTGACGGACGCCACCGGAAAGTTCAACTGAGGTTTGCGCGCATGGGCGGGCGCACGCTTGCGGCGCAGGCAGTCCGCAGCAACGTGCCCGCGCATGCGGGCGCGCAGACTGAGAAAGGAGCGGAAGGTATGAACATTTTAGTGATAGACGGACAGGGCGGCATGATCGGCCGCCAGCTGATTACAGAGCTTCGAGGGACGATGCCGGACGCGGAGATTACCGCCGTCGGGACCAACACGCTGGCTACAGCCAGCATGCTCAAGGCAGGCGCGGACAACGGCGCCACCGGCGAGAACGCGGTCATCGTCTGCACGCGCGGCGCCGATGTGATTGTTGGGCCGATCGGCATCGTGATCGCGGATTCCCTGCTTGGAGAGGTTACCCCGAAGATGGCCGCGGCTGTCGGCGCGAGTTCGGTGCGGAAGATCCTGCTGCCGGTCAACAAGTGCAATAACATCATCGTGGGCACGTCTGATAAGAGTACTTCTGAGCTGATCGCGGAGGCCGTCCGGCGCGTAAAGGCAGAAATCTAGTTGTACGAAAAAAAGAACAGAAATAGCACGTTATGTAAGAATTATCTGGTGTACATTTATACCATTATCGAGTATACTATACATAGGTTGGAATGAAACTTCAAAAATAACAGTGTTCGACAATCTTCGACCTGATTCGACGCGCGGCATAAGGCAGCGCGCCAAAAAACACGCGGAACAGCCGCGTACCATTGATAACATGAGCCGAGAGAAACATGAAAAAAACTATCAGAACTTGATTTTAATTGCCGAAGCAATCATCCTTGTCTGCATTCTGTGCGTGACGGTTTTTGCGTCGGCTTTTTATTCCCTGGACGCGGCGATCTGCGACAAGCTGTATACCAACTTCCGCGGTGTCAGCAACGACATCCGCATCATCGCGATCGATGAGGAAACGCTGGAGGCTTATGGGAATTTCGCGAACTGGTCCAGACAAAAAACGGCGGATCTGCTCCAGCTGCTCTGCGCGGATCAGGAGAACGAGCCGGCGGTAATCGGCGTGGACATCCTGTTTACAGGAGAATCCGACGCGCGCGCGGATGCGCGGCTGGCGGAAGCGGCAGAGAAGGCCTGCCCGATTGTCCTCGCCTCAAATTTAGTCTATCGGGGTTCCACCAAGCAGAACCGCGAAGGTGAACTGTATTACGACACGATGCATGTGGACATGGTGGAGGAACCTTACGCGGCACTGCGTAAAGCGGGACGAATGGGATATACCAACGCCTTTGTCGCGGCGGACGGACGCATCCGATATACCAAGCTTTTTGAAGATCATAACACGAACGCCGAGAGCTTCGCCTGGAGCCTCTATGAAATCTATGAAAACGCGCGCGGCCGGCAGCCGGCACTGCCTCCGACAAACGACGCGGGACAGCTGCACTTCTTCTATTCCGGACAGGTAGGCGAATTCAGCCACGTTTCCTTAAAAAGCGTATTGGACGGGACTGTTCCGGCAAGCGAATTCAAAGACTGCATCGTGTTGCTCGGCCCTTACGCGCCCGGCTTCCAAGACGCTTACGCTTCCGCGGCGGAACGCGGAAATCCGATGTACGGCGTTGAAATTCAAGCGAATATCATCCAGGCACTGATGGATGGCAAAACTGCGCTGGCGGTACCGGCGTGGATGTATTTGGCGGTTGTCTGTCCGCTGCTGCTAATCTTTTTCTTCTTAGCGCAGCGACAAAAACTCTTGCCAACCCTGCTGACCTGCCTGACACTTCTCGCGCTTCACATGCTCGTAGGAAGGCGGCTCGCGGCGGAGGGATACACGATAACGCAGGCCTATTTCGCGCTTCTGATTTTGCTGCTGATCGGCTATTTTATCGTCAAAAAATATCTGATCGAGCAGTACAAAAGGAAAAAAATGCTTTCGGCATTCAAAAAATATGTAGCGCCGCAGGTCGTTGATGAACTTGAAAAAGAGGGAAATTTCGACCTCAAGCTGGGCGGAGAAAAAAGGAAGGTCGCGGTGCTTTTTGTTGATATTCGAGGCTTCACGCCGCTTTCGGAGAGCCTTGAGCCGGAACAGGTGGTCAGCATTTTGAACCAATATCTTGACTTGACCTCCACGAGTATTCTGAACAATTACGGCATGCTGGACAAATTTATCGGTGACGCGACGATGGCCGTATTCAACGCGCCTTTCGACTTGGACGATTATATCTACAAAGCGGTCAAAGCCGCCGCGGATATGAGAGCCGGCGCGGATGTGCTTTCGCGCAAGCTCGCGGAACAGTTCGGCAGGAGTGTCTCGTTCGGGATCGGCGTGAACTGCGGCGAAGCGGTTGTCGGGAATATCGGTTCAGAATTCCGTATGGACTATACCGCCATCGGGGATACGGTGAATACCGCGGCGAGACTCGAAAGCCGCGCGGCGGCGGGAGAGATTCTCATCAGCAAGGCCGTACATGACGCGCTGGAGGGCAGGATTACGACGGAAGAGGTCGGACAGATGGAACTGAAGGGAAAAGCGAAGGCGGTCACAGTGTACCGCGTTCTGGAGATAGAGTAAGAAAGACATACAAAGAGAAACTAAAGGGAGGTGAAATGGTTGATACCATCGACCAAAAAAACAAAGCGCGGATTTTTCGCGATGTGCTGCGCGGTGGCTTTGCTCATCGGACTCTTGAGCGGCTGCGGCGCCGAACCGCTGAGCGTCGGCGAGGAAGGCGCGGATGACACAAAAACAAGCGCAGGCAGCGCGGCCGAAACCGCAAGAACCGTTGTAGTGCAAGAAACCAACGGAACTACGGTAGTTCTGGACGCTAAAAAAACAAGTACCAACGCTTACAAGGGCATGCATCTGGTAGCGGGCAATGACGTAACCGTACAGGAAATTTCGGATTTGACGATGCTTTTTGACATGGACAAATACATGTACGCGGAGGAAAGCACGCATTTCTGGCTGAGCAAAGCATCGGGAAGCCAGGAAAAGAGCAAGACCGTTATTTATCTTGACGAGGGCGCGACGCTGAACCGTATCGTCAATCCTTTGGAGAACGGCGCGGTCTATCAGGTGGACACCCCGAACTCCACCATGGCAGTGCGCGGGACGGTATTCCGCGTAGAGGTGCGCGAGGGCAAAGACGGTAAGATTTATACCTATCTTGCGGTGCTCAACGGCGCCGTCAAAGTGGAACTCAAAACGACCGAAGGCAAGTACAACGGCGTGTCGGAAACCATACCGGCAGGAACAGCTGCGGCGATTCGAGCCGATGAGACCTTTTCGGAATTTATCGGGGGCAGCGGCGGTAAGCACACTGCGCCGATCGATTACGCAGCCTTTCCGGCAGGCACTCTGCGCCAGATCATCGCCTATATCGATGACAATGAAGAGATCGACGCGGACAGAGACGAGTTGGAGGCTCTGCTCAAACAGAAGCTTTCTGAGGCGAACGGTGATGAGAAGCATAAACACAGTTGGCAGACTGTGACGGTTCGCGAAGCGGATTGCGCGCGGACCGGGCTGCAAAAGACTGTTTGCGCGGTCTGCGGCGAAGCAAAGGGGCAAAAAACTCTTCCGCGCGCGGCGCATAAGCTTTCCGGCTGGACCGTCAAAACCAAGGCAACTTGCGAGAGCAAGGGACTGAAAGTCAAGAAGTGCGGCGTTTGCGGCAAAATCATCGAGCGCAGACAGACCGCGGCGCTTGCGCATCAGCCGGGCAAAGCGAAGATTACCGCGCCGACCTGCGTGAAAGCAGGCTCCAAGGTGATAAGCTGCAAGGTCTGCGGCCACATCATCAAAGAGGAAGCTCTCGCAGCGAAAGGCCACCAGCCGGGCAATTGGGAGATTACGAAGCCTGCAACCTACGGCAAGGAGGGCGAGCGGTGCAAGGTTTGTACCGTATGCGGTGAGGTACTCGAAACCGAAGCCATACCGGCGCTGATTTCCGGCGGTTCGTCCGCTTGCAGCCATCAGGTAGAGAATTGGAATGTAACGAAAGCGCCGACCTGTACCGAAGCCGGCAGCAAGTCCGGAACCTGCAGCGTGTGCAAGCAAAGTGTTACCGCGAGCATACCGGCAACGGGGCATAACTGGAGCGGATGGACAGTAACAACTGCCGCGACCTGCACAGCAGCCGGCGTAGAAACACGCACATGCCAAAAATGCCAGAAGAGCGAAACGCGCGCGATAAAGGCAACCGGACATAAAGCAAGTGGAGAGTGGACAGTAACGAAAGAAGCGACCTGCACAACGACGGGGACGGAAGCAAACTATTGTGCTCATGGATGTGGTACCGTAGTTAGCACGCGAGAAATTCCAAAATTGCCGCATAAGCTCACAGAACAGGCAGAGAAAGCGGCGAGCTGTACGGAAGCAGGACAACATAAGCATTGGAAATGCACTGCTTGCGGCACCTTGTTCGCCGACGAAGCCGGATTAACTGAAACGACAAAGGAGACAGTGACCATAGCAGCAACCGGACATCAGTTGACAAATCATCCTAGAGTTGAAAAAACGTGTACAACGGATGGAACTAAGGAGTACTGGACCTGCAATACATGTCATAAAGTTTTTAGCGATGAAGGCGGTACAAAGGAAACCACCGTAGAGAAAATGAAAATACCGCAAGGACATGAGATAGGAAACGAGCCGACAAGCACTACACCGGCAACTTGCGAAGATAACGAAAAGAAATATTACCAGTGCATAAAATGTCATCAAAGCGTCTGCATGGAACAATCCGGAACCAAGCTTGGACATCAGTTTGGTGAGTGGGAAGTCGTAAAAGCCGCAACCGCTACTGAAGCGGGTGAGAAGAAGCGCACTTGCACACGCTGCAATCACACAGAAACCGCGACAATTCCAAAGAAAGGCTCTGCGGAAGGCGGGCAATAATGCCGGCGGCAGCGGAAACTAAGGCGAGGCAGATCTACTCTGCATAGCACCTGAACCCATATCAAATCATAGAAACAGTACCGAAAGGGGCTGGCGCATAAACGGAAATAACCGTTAGGGTGCCAGCCCCTTTTGCATCAGCGTTCACAAGGAGTCGCCTTTTAGCCGCGTGAGAAAGGTTTTTTAGCCGCGTCACTCACGCGCTTCCTGTGTCCGAGGAAGCATCGCGCTACGCGAGCGCGGCGCCGAGTTTCGCGCAAGCCTCCTTCGCCTCATCGTCCGGCGCTTCGTTGCAGATGACATAGTCGCAGGCGAACATCATGCCGGCGTCATCGCAGCGCTTTTCCCATAAACGCATCCATTCGCCGTCTCCCCAACCATAGGAACCAAACAAGGCGATTTTTTTGCCGCGCAGCTTCGGCTCGCAAGCATCAAACATCGGCGCGAACTCAGTTTCTTCCAGTTCTTCCGCACCCATAGAAGGGCAGCCAAAGGCAATCGCGTCAAACTGCGCGACCATATCCGCATTAAAATCCGCGGAGGTGAACACGCTGACATCCGCGCCGGCAGCTTTGGCGCCTGCGGCGACCTGATTCGCCATTTCTTCTGTATTGCCTGTTCCGCTCCAATAAACAACTGCTGCTTTACTCATATTCGTTACCTCTTTTCTTTTTTTGCCTGAATAATGACAAAAGCACCTTGCAGCGTGCCGCGCTTCCATGCGCGACACGCGCGCGAAATGCTCTGATTCCGTCATTTGCGCCCTTGTCCTTATTCGCTGTACTATGTTGTCAGATGAGGCGACGCGCCGTATAGCGCCGCGGCTCCCTCGCCGAACTCCGCGCCTATGCCGCGATCGTCAGCTGACAGACCGTTTTACCCTTTTGAAACATCAGACGATACATCTCTTTACACTTGTCAAATCTGCGAAACGTCTTGCGTGCCTCACATTCATCGCAGTAAACCTTCCAGCAGCCGCTGCATTTGCAATTCCTGCCGTTGTTTTGAATATAGCCCATGACATCGCCGGGCGGGTAGCCCAAAAAGAGACCAATCTCATGCGGAAACTCTCCGGTACGCTTGATACGTTTTGCGAGGTGCGCAATGGCGCTTTCCGGAGAAAGATCATCATAGCCAAGCTTTTTGAGTATGCAGGCAGCAGGTTTGCTCGCGAGATCTCGCGCCAGTTTCTTTTTGCGGTAGACATAGATCAGCGCGCTGCTCGTCGTCTTGCGGATGACGGTTAGGCTGACGCCCTTGATTGCCAGCATGTCATTCAATCGCAGAAGCTGCGCGTGAAGCTCGGCCTCGGAGGCAAAACTATAGTTAAAAAGATTCGCGGTTTTGAGCGACGCCAGTGTCGGCGCGCAGTGATTGATCAGATATTGTTCCATGAAAAGCCCGTGCCCTTTCCTATGTTGATTTCGTATTTTACTTTGCTAACAGCTGCCAAAACGCAAGGTGATAAGACCCAAAGGTTTACGCGCTTCTCGCTGCGGCAAAAGCGGCGAATGGTCGTCGGAACGAAGACGCTGAGACGGCTCCAAAAACCAATTGTTGACCCTCTGAGTAGCAGTTAGCGATAGCTAACTACCTGAGAAAACTTTGGCGGGCGATCGGAAACCACCCGCCGGATCGTTTTCAGATGACAATTAAAAATTGAAGCAGTATTTAAAAATTAATAGTTAGCATAGGCTAACTATACAACATAAAAAAAGATTTGTCAACTGTTTTTTATGACCACTGGCTGAGCCGGTGGTCATGATTGTTGTTTTAGTGGAGTAAAAGGCGCTGTCGATCCGATCGATGAATTCCATCAACTGAGCGACAGCTCTGTCCCGCAAGGTGCTTTTATCATTATTTCGGCAATATCGCACCTTGATATCGCCTGCATCACGACAAAAATAATCTGCGCGCCTGCTTACACGCCGATCTGCTGCTCCTGCAAAAGCTCGTCGAGCATTTCGCGGCAGGCCCCGCACTTGTTGCCGATATCGGCTTTTTCACATAGGGTTTTTAGGTCGGTGATATGGTTCGTGCGGATAAAATCGCGCACCTCACCGAGCGTTTTTTTCTTACAGACACAGATTAGATAATCCGCGTTTTTTCCTTCCAAAGCCATGAATCTTGTCCTCCCTTATCAATCTGCTCACCGCGCTTCGATCCGTTTGCTTTGTCTAGGCGCGGGCGAGTCTCTTGTATTATATACCCGCCCGCGGTGCGAATTACACAAAAAACACACCTTTCATTTTTGGGGAAAAGTGGTATAATAATTCTATCATAACAATACTTCAGAGAGGGATGAATCAAATGATAAAGGTAGATATTTTTTCAGGTTTTTTAGGAGCCGGCAAGACGACGCTGATCAAGAAGCTGATCGAGGAGGCGTACAAGGGTGAGCAGGTCGTGCTGATCGAGAACGAATTTGGCGAGATCGGCATTGACGGCGGTTTCCTCAAGGACTCCGGCGTGGAGATCAATGAAATGAACTCCGGCTGCATCTGCTGCAGTCTGGTCGGTGATTTCGGCAAGGCTTTGGAACAGGTCGTAGAGCAGTTCCATCCGGACCGCATCCTGATCGAGCCGTCCGGTGTCGGCAAGCTCAGTGACATCATCCAGGCCGTCGAAAACCTAGATCTTGCGGATGTGCAGCTGAACGGTTTTACAACCATCGTCGATGCGAAGAAAGCTAAAATCTATATGAAGAATTTCGGAGAGTTCTTTAATAACCAGGTGGAACACGCGTCGTCCATCATTCTCAGCCATACCAAAGGCATGGACGAGGACAAACTCGCGCAGGTCGTTGCCTTGCTGCGGGAACACAATCCGCACGCGACGATCATCACGACAGATTGGGACGCGCTGGACGGCAAGAAGATCCTGGCTGCAATGGAAAAGCGCGATACGATTGACGAAGCGCTGCACCATCTGGAAGAAGAACAGGCGCACGCGCACCATCACAATCACGATGACGCATGCGGCTGTGGTCACGATCACGACCACCACCATCACGATGATGATGAGGCATGCTGCTGCGGTCACGAGCATGATCATGATCATGACCATGACCATGACCATCATCATGAGCACGATGATGACGAGGAATGTTGCTGCGGTCACGAGCATCATCACGACCATGAGCATGAACACGAACATCACCACCACGACCATGATGATCACTGCTGCTGCGGGCACGACCATGGACATGAGGGGCATCATCACGCGGACGAGGTCTTTGACAGCATCGGCATCGAAACGCCAAAAAAATATACGATCGAAAAGATCGAAAAAGCCTTGGAAGCACTGGAAGATCCGCACGCTTACGGCTTCGTGCTCAGAGCAAAAGGCATCGTAGAGGGCGAGGACGGACAGTGGATCCACTTCGACTATGTACCGGGCGAACCGGATGTCAGAACCGGCAGCGCGGAGATCACGGGCAGACTTTGTGTCATCGGCTCCAAGTTGGAGGAAGACGCGATCCGCAAGCTGTTTGAAGCGTAGCACTTCACAGCAAACCGGCAAAACCAAAAACAGCAACAAAAGGAGAGAGCCAAATGGCACAGACCAGAGAGATTCCGGTATATCTGTTTACCGGCTTTTTAGACGCAGGCAAGACCACATTCATTCAGGAGACCTTAGAGGACCCGCAGTTCAACGACGGACAAAAGACGCTGATCCTGCTCTGCGAGGAAGGAGAAACGGAGCTTTCTCCGATCAAATTCGCGGCCTCGGGCTGCAAGATCGTGACAGTGGATGAGGAGGAACAGCTCACCGAGAGCTATCTCGCGGATTTGCAGGAAAAACTGCAGTTTGAGCGGGTGGTCGTAGAGTATAACGGCATGTGGCTGCTGGATACGTTCTACAGCGCGATGCCGCCGAGCTGGACGGTCTATCAGGAGATGACCTTCGCAGACGCGCGGACTTATCTGACCTACAACGCGAATATGCGCAATCTGACCGTCGATAAAATGAAATCCACAGAGACGATCGTGTTCAAGCATTTTACGAAGGTTATGGACAAGATGGCTTATCACAAGATTGTCAGAGCCATCAATCGCCGCTGCGATATCATCTACGAATACGGACCGAACGATGTAGAGATCGACAATATTGAGGATCCGCTGCCGTTCGACATCGACGCGCCGATCATCGAGATCGCGGACAAGGATTACGCGGTCTGGTACGCCGATATGACCGAGGAGGAAGCGAAATATTACGGCAAGACCATTCGTTTTAAGGGTAGAAGTCTGCTCGGCGGCGGTCTGAAGGATAACGAGTTTGTCATCGGCCGTCACATTATGACCTGCTGCGTGGAGGACATCCAGTTCGGCGGTCTGGTCGCCAAATACAAGGACGCGCAAAGCCTGGAGCATGGCGGCTGGGTCGATATGACAGCGAAGATCGAGCGGGAATACAACGATATGTATCAGAGTGAGGGTCCGGTTTTTCATGTAATCAGCGTGACGAAGATACCGCCGATTGCGGACGAGGTCGCGACCTTCTACTAAGATGCTGCCGGAAGCAGGTACATCTGACCGTAAGGCAAAAAGAGGGCTGCGGCGAGCGAAAAAAACGCGGCGAATCTGTTTTCCGAAAAAAGGAAGCAAAAGAAACAATCACCCAAAAGACCGAATAGGAGGAAATGATGACTGTATCGAGAGACTATTTACAGAAGATGGACGCATACTGGCGTGCCGCAAACTATTTGTCCGCAGCGCAGCTTTATCTGCTGGACAATCCGCTTTTGAGAGAGCCTTTGCGCAGAGAGCACATCAAAAAAAAGATTGTCGGCCACTGGGGGACGGTGCCGGGACAGAATTTTGTCTATGTGCATATGAACCGCGCTATCAAGGAAAATGACTTGAGCATGATCCTGCTTTCGGGGCCGGGACATGGCGGCAATTTCTTTGTTTCCAACGCCTATCTGGAGGGGACCTACAGTGAGGTTTATCCGAACGTCGGGCAGGACAAGGAGGGGTTGACGAAGCTGTGCAAGCAGTTCTCGTTCCCGGGCGGAATCTCCAGCCATGTGGCGCCGGAAACGCCGGGCTCCATCAACGAGGGCGGAGAGCTGGGCTATTCGCTCGCGCACGCGTTCGGCGCGGTTTTTGACAATCCGGATCTGATCGCGGCCTGCGTGGTCGGCGATGGCGAGGCTGAGACCGGTCCGCTGGCGACGGCGTGGCATTCTAATAAATTTTTGAGCGCGAAGCATGACGGCGCGGTGCTGCCGATCCTGCATCTGAACGGATACAAGATCAGTAATCCGGCGGTATTCGCAAGAATCTCACCGCAGGAGCGGGAGTGGTTCTTTAAAGGTTGCGGCTGGAAGCCTTATGTAGTCAGCGGCAGCGAGCCGATGGAAATGCACGCAAAGATGGCAGAGGTCATCGATCAGTGCGTTGCCGAGATCAAGGAGATTCAGCGCAAAGCGCGGGAAGAAGGCGTGACCGAAAGACCGTTTTGGCCGATGATCATTTTAGAGACGCCGAAGGGATGGACCGGACCGAAAGAGGTTGACGGTAAGGTTATCGAAGGCACCTTCCGCGCGCACCAGGTGCCGATCAGCATGGAAAAGGAAGGACATCTGGCGCAGCTGGAGGCGTGGCTTCGGAGTTACCGGCCGGAGGAACTGTTCGGCGACGATTACCGCCTGATCCCGGAACTGCGAAAGCTGGCGCCGGAGGGTGATGCCCGCATGAGCGCGAACCCGCATACCAACGGCGGCAAGCTGCTGCGGGATCTGCGCGTGCCGGATTTCAAAGATTACGCGGTCGAGGTGCCGCGGCCGGGCGCTGTCAAGACGCAGGACATGCTGGAATTGGGCGCCTATGTCAGAGATGTGATGCTGCTCAACCGCGAAAATCGTAATTTCCGTATTTTCGGGCCGGATGAATCGAAATCCAATCGGCTATATAAGGCGTTTGAAGTCGATCAAAGAGATTTTCAAGGGAAAATTTATGAGTTCGACGAGGACCTTTCACATGAAGGGCGCATCATGGACGCCTATCTCAGCGAGCACATGTGCGAGGGCTGGCTGGAGGGCTATCTGCTCACCGGACGGCATGGCTTCTTCGCGAGCTATGAATCCTTTATTCGCGTGGTGGACTCTATGGTCTCCCAGCACGCAAAGTGGCTCAAGGTTTGCAATCAGCTGCCATGGAGACAGAAAATCGCTTCCCTGAACCTGATTCTGACCTCCAATGTATGGCAGCAGGACCACAACGGCTTTACCCATCAGGACCCGGGTATGCTCGACCATGTGGCGAACAAAAAAGCGGATGTCGTCCGCATGTATCTGCCGCCGGACGCGAACTGCCTGCTGTCCTGCTTCGACCATTGTATTCAGAGCAAGAACTACGTCAATGTCATCGTGGCATCCAAACATCCGAGCATGCAGTGGCTGACCATGGATCAGGCTGTGGTGCACTGCACGCAGGGCGTCGGCATCTGGGAGTGGGCAAGCACCGATCAGGAGGCGGAGCCGGATCTGGTCATGGCCTGCTGCGGTGATACGCCGACGGTTGAGGCGCTGGCGGCGACGACGATCCTCAAGGATCACATGCCGGAACTGAAAATCCGTTTCGTCAATGTGGTAGATTTAATGAAGCTGCAGTCGAACATGCTGCACCCGCATGGTCTGACCGACGCGGAGTTTGATTCGCTGTTCACCAAGGACAAACCGGTAGTCTTTGCGTTCCACGGCTATCCGAAGCTGATTCACGAGCTGACGCATGGCAGACACAACGAACAGAATTTCTTCGTACATGGCTATCTGGAAGAGGGCACGATCACAACGGCCTTCGATATGCGCGTGCAGAACCATATCGACCGCTTCAGCCTCGTCAAGGAGGCGCTCAAGCATCTGCCGCAGCTTGGAAACCGCGGCGGACATCTGAATCAGGAAATGAACGATCTTTTGGTCAAACACAAGAACTACATCGCTGAGTACGGGCAGGATCTGCCGGAAGTACTCGCGTGGGAATGGCACTAGACGCGGAGAAACGCTCCGGACAAGGCAAAAAGGACTTGGGCGCAAAGGTTGATCGCAATCCAATGCGCGTTGAGAAACGCTTCGGGCAAGGCAAAAAGGATTTGGGTGCAAAGGAGCGCAAATACGCAGACGCGCAGCCTGCGGCACACGTGGGTGGTAAAGAAAGCAACGAGGACAAAAGTGCGTAAAACGGAATCTGCGATTCCTTTGCACACATACCTGCCATGCATGGCAGGCGCTTCGCAAGGTGCGTTTGTCGTTATTCCGGAAATTTCGTAACGGATATTTCCTACATAACAAAAAACGGAGGAACAGCATGATTTATACAGATTTTCAGGGAGAAAAGATTTCGCAGCTCGGCATGGGCACGATGCGCCTTCCGGTCGTGGACGGCGATAATGCGAACATTGACGAGGCGGCGGCACTGGAAATGTTCGATTACGCCTACAAGCACGGCATCAATTATTTTGATACGGCGTGGGGCTATCACGACGGCAACGCGGAGCTGGTGACCGGCAAGGCACTCAGCCGCTATCCGCGCGAAAGCTTCCATTTGACGACAAAATTCCCGGGCTATGACCGCAATAATTTCCCAAAGGTCAAGGAGATTTTCGCCAAACAACTTGAAAAACTGCAGACCGAATATTTTGATTTTTACTTATTCCACAATGTCTGCGAGTACAATATCGAAAACTATCTGAATCCGGCATTCGGGGTCAAGGAGTATCTGGTCAGCGAACGAGCCGCGGGGCGCATCAAGCACCTGGGCTATTCCGACCACAGCGGCATCGAGTGCTTCAAGCGGTTCCTCGCGGCATATGAGGATGTCATCGAATTTTGTCAGATTCAGCTCAACTGGCTGGACTGGGATTTTCAGGAGGCCAAGGAGAAGGTCAGAATCTTAAACGAAAAGAAGATCCCGATTATCGTCATGGAGCCGCTCAGAGGCGGTACGCTGGTCGAGCCGGCAGGCGGCGCGGAAGCATCTTTTCGTTTCCTGCAGTCGATCCCAGGTGTTGTAACGATCCTCTCAGGGATGTCAAATTTGGAGCAGATGCAGGAGAATATCCGCATTTTTGAGACGGACGCGCCGATGGACGACGCCGCAAAAACAGTGCTGTTCGAAAAGGCGAAGAAGATGACAGAAGGCGTGCCGTGTACCGCATGCCGTTACTGCACGACCTACTGTCCGAAGGGCATCGATATTCCGTACATGCTCAATCAGTATAATCAGATTACTTTCAATCCGGAGGGATTGGCATGGTACACGAGCATGGCGATTGGCGGCGTAGAAAAGGGCAAGAAGCCTTGGGACTGCATCGCCTGCGGCAGCTGTAAGGAAGTCTGTCCGCAGCAGATCGACATCCCGGGCTATCTGGCGAAGCTGTCGGCGAAGCTGAAGGAAGCGTAACATCGTAGGACGAGAAAAGAATATCTTAGCAGCAAAAAAGATGGTTATTACACCATCTTTTTTGGATCGACCCATTTCGCGAAGTCCTCTTCGCTGACAAGCCGCAGGCGCAATGCGGCTTCTTTGAGTGTGAGGTTTTCTTTGTGTGCCAGCTTTGCAATCTTCGCGGCGTTTTCGTAGCCGATGTGCGGATTAAGCGCGGTGACAAGCATGAGGGATTTGTTCATGTTCTCATCGATCTTTTGCAGATTTGGCAGAATTCCTTCGGTGCAGTGCAGATTGAAGGAGCGCATCGCGTCAGCAAGCAGGCGGGCGGATTCCAAAAAGCTGCAGATCAGAACCGGCATGAAAACATTGAGCTGGAAATTACCTTGCGATGCGGCAAAGCCGATGGCGGCGTCGTTGCCCATGACCTTCACGCAGACCATGGTGAGCGCTTCGCACTGGGTCGGGTTGACCTTTCCCGGCATAATGGAGCTGCCCGGCTCGTTCTCCGGAATGATGATCTCGCCGATGCCGCAGCGCGGACCGCTTGCCAGCCAGCGGACATCGTTGGCAATCTTCATCAGGTCGGCGGCGAGGGCTTTCATCGCGCCATGGCAGAATACGAGGGCATCCTTAGCGGTCAGCGCGTGGAATTTGTTCGGCGCGGTTTCGAACGGTTTCCCCGTAATCTCGCTGATCTTTTGAGCGGAGAGCTCCGCGAATCCTTGCGGAGCGTTCAGTCCGGTGCCGACGGCAGTACCGCCAAGGGCGAGTTTGCGCACGCCGGCCAGCGACTGCGTCAGCATAGCGCGTGTTTCTGTGAGCATGGCGTACCATGCGCTGATTTCCTGCCCGAGAGTCAGCGGGGTCGCATCCTGCAGATGGGTTCTTCCGGTTTTGATGATATCCGTGTTTTCCTTTTCCAGCCGCGCGAACGTGTCTGCGAGCTGATCGAGCGCAGGGAGCAGGCGGTCTTCGACGGCTTGTACGGCCGCGATGTGCATCGCGGTCGGGAAGGTGTCATTGCTGCTTTGAGATTTGTTGACATGGTCGTTGGGATGCACGAGCTTTTTGCCGAGAATTTCATTCGCGCGATTGGCGATGACTTCGTTGACGTTCATATTGGATTGTGTGCCGCTTCCCGTCTGATAAATGACGAGCGGAAAGTGATCCTGCAGTTTTCCGCTGATGACCTCGTCGGCTGCCTGCTGAATCGCGACGGCTCTTTCTTCATCCAGCGCGCCAAGCGCAAGATTTGCCTGCGCGGCGGCTTTTTTGAGGATACCGAAGGCATGAATGATCTCTTCGGGCATTCTTTGCGTTCCAATCTTAAAATTTTCGTAGCTGCGCTGCGTCTGCGCGCCCCAGTAACGGTCAGCCGGTACGCGGACTTTGCCCATGGTGTCGTGTTCGATACGGTATTCCATAATTTTCTCCTTATTTCTTGACTTTACGTTGCTTCTCCGCAAATCCGCTTTATTTTTGATAACATGCCATGACTGCTTCGGACACGCGTTTGACGACAAGCGGGTTGAATCCGTCAGGCAGGACGTTTTCGGCGGTTAGTTCCTCGTCCGGAATGACGGAGGCAATAGCTCTGGCCGCCGCTTCTTTCATTTCTTCGGTGATCTTCGGCGCGCCGCAGTCCAAAGCGCCGCGGAAAATACCCGGAAACGCGATGACATTGTTGACTTGATTCGGGAAGTCGGAGCGGCCGGTACCTACCACCGCCGCGCCTGCAGCTTTTGCCTCATCCGGCATGATCTCAGGAACCGGATTTGCCATAACAAAGACGATCGGGTCTTTTGCCATGCTGCGGATCATATCCTGCGTGACGATGCCCGGCTTGGATACGCCGATCAGAATATCCGCATCTTTGAGTACATCGGCGAGGGAGCCGGAAAGATGCTGCCTGTTTGTAATCTTAGCCATTTTTTCCTGTTCCGGATTGTTGAAAGGAGCACCTTCGTAAATTGCACCTTCACGGTCGCAGAGAATGATGTCGCCGAACTGAAAACGCAGGAACATTTTGGCAATGGAGATGCCGGCGGAGCCCGCGCCGCTGATCACGATCTTGAGATTTCCGGCCTTTTTGCCTGTTACCTTGAGCGCGTTCAAAATTCCGGCGCTAGCGATGATGGCAGTTCCATGCTGGTCGTCGTGAAAGACCGGGATGTCGCACATTTCGATCAGGCGTTTTTCGATCTCAAAACAGCGGGGCGCGCTGATATCCTCGAGATTGATACCGCCGAAGCTCTTGGATATGAGATAGACGGTGTTTACGATTTCATCCGGATCTTTACTGTTGATGCAGATCGGTACGGCGTCGATGCCTGCAAAAGCCTTGAACAGCGCGCATTTTCCCTCCATGACCGGCATACCGGCTGACGGACCGATGTCTCCCAGCCCTAAAACAGCAGTGCCGTCGGTGATGACGGCAACGGTATTACCCTTGCCGGTATAGGTGTAGGCAAGATGCTCGTCCTTTTGAATTTCCAGACAAGGTTCCGCTACGCCGGGCGTATAGGCAACGGCGAGTTCTTCTTTATTCGTGATCGGGCATTTGCACTCAACGGAGAGCTTGCCCTTCCATTCAGCATGTTTTTTTAATGCGTATTCTTTTTTCTGGTCCATGGTTTGTTCCTTTCATTATTTTATGTATGCAGGAAATATCGCGCAGCGATATTTCCGGAATCACGACAAAGCACCTTACGAAGCGGCGCGCATGAATGAGCGCCATGTGCGCATAGAAATCTGTATTTCGTTATGCGCACGATTTTCCAAAAACATTAGTCTTTTAAACAGCCAATCGGGACAACGAAAACACCGTCAGACCGCCGGTATCCATACTGTGTCCCGGTAATTACAATTTTTAAATCGGGTAAACGCAGTTTAACTTGCGTTTCTTTTCGATTATATTCTTCCACTAACTTCTCTATCGCAATCAAATGCTTCGCGCCTTCATCAATATCAGCACTGCCAAGTTTAAATTCGATCAGAGCGTATCTCCCGTCTCGTAAATGCAGAACACAATCAGCTTCAAGTCCGTAGCGATCCCGATAGTAAGATACTTTCCCACCATAGGCTGCGGAATAAACCTTTAAGTCCCTGATACACAGCGTTTCGAAAATAAAACCGAAGGTTTTCAAGTCAAGATTAAAGTAGTCCGGCTCAACGCCTAAAGCAGCCACCACTAAAGACGGATCTACAAGTTCTTTCTTGTCTGTTGCCTGTATAGCGCTTTTCGAACGTATTGCAGGACACCAGGCTTCTACATCTTGGATTACATATAATTTTTTTAAAATATTAACATAGTCGTAGAAGGTTGTAGCTGAAATTTCAGTGTTGGCGTTCATATCTTTCATGATGGAACTATTTGAGGCAACGGTTGATATATTGCGCGCATAGGAACGGAGCAAAAGCCTTGAAATCGTTTCATTTCTTCTTACCCCATCGACATTTGACATATCCTCCCGACAAAGCCCTTCAAAATAGCTTCGTGCCACGAGCAATTTGGACTTGTCGTTTTTTTTCAAAACAGAAGAAGGCCACCCACCTCTGCAAGCAGCAAAAATCAGTTCATCAATAGAGAGATTGGATTCACAGCCATCTTGGAGTGCGTTCGGATGATGAAATAAATCGATCAAAGATATTTGACCATTCGATTCCTTAGACTCGTAAAGGCTCATAGGGTACATCGGCAGAGTATCAATTCGTCCGGTGCCTGTATGCATGATATTGCTTTTATCAATCGAATTCGAACCGGTCAGGATGTATAAGCCGTCCTCATTTCTTTTATCCACCGAAACACGAACAGCATCCCAAATATTGGGAGCAATCTGCCATTCGTCAATCAGTCTGGGGTTCTCACCCAGCAACAGATTGGAAGGTTTTATTTTAGCTGTTTCCAGATACATACTGCGCTTATCCGGATCCTGCAATTCGATATAACTTTTCGCGAATTGCTTTGCTGTTGTTGTTTTTCCGCACCATTTGGGACCGACAATATGAACGGCTCCAAAAGCATCTAACTTCATGGAAAGTTCCTTGTCGCAAATGCGTTTCATATATTCAAATGCCATGATTTACTTACGCTCCTTTGCAATTAGTATACCCCAAAAAATATAAAAAGTCAATTTAAAACGAACAGATTTGCGGCGTTTTGGTTTATGAATTTGTTGTAATTTGACAAATAGATTTGTGATATTTCGGCGAATAGATTTGCGATAAAACGCATGGTTTTTTGAAATTCTCATATGCACCATGCACGATGTGACGAGTACTTTTTTCTGAAGCCATTTGATATGAGCCGCCAGCGTTATGTGCGGAATTCGAAATCCCATAAAATTTGTGATTGAGCAAAATGTATGGATTCATACGATTCACTTGCTTGCATCGATTCGGTGAATTAACTTTTTCATTTCACACTCTTTTTTATGGACCAACCACAGAAGAAACCGCCTTTGCAAATTACTATTCTAATGATATAATTGGTTTAGCAAGAGATTTGGTCTTGCACCTGGCGCGTGTGCTGCGCTGCAGATTGAAAGCCCTGACCGAATACGGGGCAGAACATGGGAACACAGGGGAGGAGGAAGCTGATGGGAGTTTTGAAATTGATTCTTGAAATGTGGTATCTGATATTGCCGGTTGCTGTTTTCATCGGAGGTTTGATTTATCGCAAAATCACACATCAACCGTTTAAAGGTGAGATTCCGCCTGTCGGCGTCCTGCGGGACCTCCCGAGCAGTGTTACGGGCCTCAATAAGCAGGAGGAGAAAACGGATGAAAATACGCAAAGCAGAAGGTACTGATCCGGATGACATCAAGAAAATCGGTATTGCCGGATATGTATTGAACGGAACTTCGGATGTGCAGCCGGCAATCCCATTTTTTGAAAAAAATCCGGAATGAAGGACGCGCGTTATGTCTGCAAGAGATGCAGGCGCACGGCGGGCGCGAGGATCGCGTAAAAGTCCTGTTCGGTTTCAGTTTCGAAGCCGAGCAGGATTTTGATTTTTTGCAGACGGTAGCGGATGGTGTTTTGGTGGCAGTCAAAGTACTCTGCAGTGCGCGGCAGATCGCCGCCGCAGCGTACGAATTGCAGAGCGGTTTCAAAGTATTCCGGTTTTGCCAAAAGGGGCTGCAGGATGGAGGAAGCGTAGCTCTGCATGGAATCGCTGTCTCTTTGAGGAATCAGAAAACGGTAGGTGCCGATCTCGTGGTAGGATGCAAAGCGACGCGCCTCAGCTGCGGAGGCGAGATAAGTCTGATAGCTTTCGCGGAAACAGAGATCCAGATCCTCATACGGCAGATGAATGTCGCTGCGGCAGACGCAAAGCGGCGCTTCATCGTAATGCAAAAAATCCAAAAGCTGCGCGAGAATGACTTCAAAGGTCTCCGGTTTTGGCTGATGGGCGGTCAGCAGGGCAAAGAGAGCGCCTTCATACAGGCAGAGCAGGGCTTTGTCGTTGAGATTACGATTGAGGTAAAAGTTTTTAAGACAGCGTGCCGCGTGCTGATAGAAGGTATCGCGTTCCGCTGCGTCGTCGACTTTGATATAGACGCCCATAACGTGTGCTTTAAAGGCAAGAGAAAGGCTTTTGGCGAGCAGGGTGACTTGAGATTTTGCGAAGTCATCTGCGAGCATGCGGCGGATATTGCCTTCTGTCAGGAGGTTGGTATCGTCGGCGCGAACGGCGTTCATGATTTCATAGATAATATTTTCAAAATAAGCATCGCTGCCAAAACTGAAAAGCGGAAACGCGTGCGCGTTGCAGAAAGCAAGCACATCCTCTGGAAGTTCGTGGAAAATTACAGTTTTGTAGGCCAGACCAGAGACGCCGGCTTCGTAAAGCTGCTGCACGGCGGGCAGCAGCAGCTCCGGCCGGCCTTTGGCGAACAGCAGGCTGGAGAGGACCAGACTGTCCGCTTCAAATGCAGTTTGACGGGGGTAGTCGATATCCGCACAAAATTCATAGTCGCCGATGCCGGCAGAAACGACATAACGGGACAGCCCTTTTTGACCGGCATGCAGCCGGAAGCTGCACAGACTTTGCAGCTGCAGAATATCTTTTACGGTGAGCGCCATAGGAAACCTCCGAATTGTGATGTTTTTATGGTTAGACTTGCGCGGAAGCGCGATCGTACCGGGATCTTGCCGAATTGTTGAATCGACAAATGAATGAAAAACGCAATGATTTTCTGTTAGTATAACACAATTCGTTAGTTTTTTGTATAAAATCAAAAAATTTTTTAGTTATTTTTTGAAAAATACAAAAATGACGGGGGAGGAATACGGTAAAATAAGGATAAGAGCGTTGCTTGAAAAAAGGAAATGAAAAGAGAAATGTAAACAGACATATAGAGCAGCGACAGGATTTGAACGGGAAAGGTGGTTGATAACATGAAAATCAAAACTTTTAAAGTGGAACGTTGGATGAATGAATTTGAGGATGACGCGGTATACAATCTGGGAGAGACCTGTATCGACTCACTGACTGTCGGGGAACTTTTGAGCCTGTGCGGCGAGGATCCGGATACATTCCTAAAGGGCTTAAAGAATACACGCCTGACTTACAGTCATATCTTCGGCTCACCCCAGTATCTGGAAGGTGTTGCCGGACTTTATGAAGCTCTGAAACCGGAGAACGTGGTACCGACACACGGCGCGATCGGCGCGAACAATCAGGTCATCACGACGCTGATTGAAGCAAAGGACAATATGGTCTGTGTAATGCCGACCTACCAGCAACATTATTCGATCCCGGAATCCATCGGCGCGGAGGTGAGGATTCTGCAGCTGCGGCCGGAGAACAATTTCCTGCCGGACATCGAGGAGCTGAAGTCTCTTGTAGACGAAAACACCAAGATGATCACGCTTAACAATCCGGACAATCCGACCGGTTCCTGGATTCCAAAAGCGGAGATGGAAGCGATGATCGAGATTGCCAGAAGCGTGGATGCGTATATCCTCTGTGACGAGGTTTACAGGGGGATTTCCGAAGACGGAAGCTATATGCACTCCATTGTCGATCTTTATGAAAAAGGCATCTCAGTCGGCAGCATGTCGAAAATCTTTTCTCTGGCCGGACTGCGTATGGGCTGGATCGCGACGCGCGATATAGATGTGATTCACCAGATCCACGAGCGCAGAGACTACGATACGATCAGCTGCGGTGTGCTGGATGATATGCTGGCAGGATTGGCGCTTGCGCATAAGGAAAAGATCTTTGAACGGAACCGCGCGATCCTTTTGAAGAACCGCGAGATCCTCGACAAGTGGGTACAGGAGACCGAGGGCGTCCACTATGTGAAGCCGGTAGCAGGCACGACCGCGCTGGTATATTACGATAAGGACATTCCGTCCTACGACCTGTGCGTGCGTCTGATCCGTGAAAAGGGACTGCTGTTTACGCCGGGTTCGTGTTTCGAGATGGAGGGCTGCGTGCGGATCGGTTACGCGTTCGACTCCAAGCTGCTGGCGCAGGGACTGGAAAAATTCGCGGAATTTTTAAGAGAGAACTAGAACATACCGGTAAACGTGTGCAGACATGCAGGCAAAAGTATGCAGACAAAATGTGACAATAAGGAGAGCGGGCGATGAAACATAAATTTATTGCCAAACGATATTGGAAAGATCAGTCCACGGCCATGGGGCAGTCGGATGAGATGGCGAAAAGCTTCGACGATGTGATCAATCTGAGCTTGGGAGATCCGGATATGACTACGCCGGAGCCGATCATCGAAGCAGCGTTCCGCGATGCGAAGGCCGGACATACCAAATACACAGATTTTCGCGGCGACCCAGAGCTGCGGGCAGAGATCTGCCGCTATTATGAAAAGAATTTCGGCATGCCGGTGCACGACGAAGAGGTATTTGTAACGGCTTCGGCTTGTCTGGGCATGTATCTGGCATTGGAAGCCATTCTCGACGACGGTGACGAGGTGATCCTGCAGGCGCCGTATTTCACGCCGTATCCGCAGCAGGTGGAGCTGGCGCGCGGCATTCCGGTGGAACTGGCGACCTATGAGGAGGAAGACTTTCAGGTGAATGTTGAAAGGCTCGAAAACCTGATCACCGAGCGGACCAAGGCGCTGGTCATCAATTCACCGAACAACCCAACTGGAAACTGCTTAACGACAGAAACCATGCGGGAGATCGCGCGCATTGCCGAAGCTTATGATCTGATCGTCATCAGCGATGAGATCTATACGGCGTACAGTTACCAACACCCGTTTGTGCCGTTCGCGAGCCTGCCGGGCATGACGGAGCGCACGATCACGCTGAACAGCTTTTCGAAGGACTTTGTGATGACAGGCTGGCGGGTCGGATGCATCGTTGCGCCGCAGCCGATCATCCGTGTCGTGCAGCAGATCAATGAGAACGTGGTGTTTACGGCGCCGTCCATGTCGCAGCGCGCTGCTTTGTACGCGCTGCAGCATCGGGAGGAAGTCCAGCCCGCGCTGGTGGAGACGTTCCGGGAGCGCATGTTTTTTGCGGCGGCGTGCATCAACCGGATCCCGAAGATGCATGTGATCTATCCGCCAAAGGGCAGTTTTTATCTGTTCATCAATATCAAAAAAACCGGATTGACCTCCGAAGAGGTCGCCGCGCGTATCCTGCAGGAAGCACATGTTTTAATGTTGCCGGGCAATGCGTTCGGCGCCTGCGGTGAGGGCTATCTGCGCATGGCCTGCACGGTAGACAAGGCCGTCATCGAAGAAGCCTTTGCGCGGATCGGGCGCATGGCGCTGTTTGGAAAATAATGCAGCAGAGGAATCCGGTTTGGTGCTTTTTGTTTTCACAAGGATCGGGCTGTGCACGCATTGCGGCTTGCCGCATGCAGGAGGTGGCCTGAGCGTAAAAGAAATGAGCAATTATGTTTAACGTCAAAATACTCAGCAAAGAGGACATCATGCAGGTCATCGAGATGCAGCCTGTCATTCAGTGTGTCGAGGAAGTGTACAAGCTGAAGAGCGAGGGAGATACGGTCGTATGGCCAACGACCTTCTATAAATTCGATCCGGGTCACGCGGATATGGATATCAAGTCCGGCTACCTGAAGGGCGCGAAGATCTTCGGGCACAAGACAGTATCTTGGTTCGGCGCGGATCGGAAAACCTGTTGACAAGGAAGCGGATTTGTGCTATAAATCTTGCTGTAAAGGACAAAAGTGTGCATAACGAAATCAAAGATTTCTATGCACACATGTCGCTCACTTATGAGCGACGCTCCGCAAGGTGCTTTTGTCATTATTCTGGAAATATCGTAACGATATTTCCTACGTAATAAGGAATGATCTCGCCGCCGGGTGAGGACGCTGAAAAAAAGCAGCGCCGGATTTCGTATCGTTAGGCCATTGAAGATACGGAATGCGGCGCTTTTTGTTTAGGCGGCTCTCCGCGCGGCGAGTGGTACAGCGGCTCACGGCGGGGGGCAGAGAGCGACCGCAAGGGACGACCGCAGAGAGCGACCGCAAGGGACGATCGCAGAGAGCGACCACAAGGGACGACCGCAGAGAGCGACCGCAAGGGACGACCGCAGAGAGCGATCAAAAGGACGACTGCAGAGAAAGATCAAAAGGACGACCGCAGAGAAAGATCGCGGACAAGAAAGATCACAGATGAGGAGGACAAGAAGATGAAAAAATTTATCATGGACAAAGATTTTACAGATCTTTTTCCACAGGCAAAGATCGGGATCCTGGTATGTGAGGGCATCGACGGCAAAGTGAAGGATGAGAACAGATATATGCCTTATCTTGCTGAAGCCATGCAGGCTTGCAAAAAGCATATCGCCAATCTGGAATTTACGGCAAATCCGGTCATCGCGACCTGGAGAGAAGCGTTTCGCAAGTTCAAGACAAAGAAAGGTGCCCGCTGCTCCATTGAGGCTATGCTCAAACGTGTTTTCAACGGAAACGAGATCGGCAGCATCATTCCGCTGGTCGATATCTACAACGGGATTTCACTGACGTACGGCGTGCCGATCGGAGGGGAAGACATCGACAAGTTTGACGGAGATGTGCATCTGACACTGGCAAACGGCAGCGAAGAATTTGTGACCTACGGTTCGGATAAGAGCGAGCCGCCGTATCCGGGTGAAGTCGTGTACAAGGATAACGCGGGTGCAATCTGCCGCTGTTGGAACTGGCGTGAGTCGGTCAGAACGATGCTCACGGAGGAAACGACCAACGCCCTTATGATCATTGAAACGGTCGGCGGAGAAGAAGCGCTGGACGCGCTGGCACAGGAAATTCAGAAAGAACTCGGCGGAACGGTTCGCCGGCATGTCGCGTCAGCCGAAGATCCGCAGGTTGAGATCCTTGCTTAGAGATCCGTTTTTTTGCAAGAGAGGGGGAATTCAGAATGCTTGCATACTATTGGCCGATTGGCTTATTGGTGCTTTCCAATGTGTTTTATCATATCACAGCCAAGTCCTTGCCGGCGGACGTCGACGCGTTTTTCAGCATGGCGATCACTTATCTGGTGGGTGCGGCAGTGTCGATCGTACTTTATCTGACGATCGGAAACGGGGAGAGTCTGAGCACGCAGATCGCGGGTCTGAACTGGACGCCGTTCGTGCTGGGCCTGGCAGTGGTCGGACTGGAAGTCGGCGCGATCTTTATGTATAAAGTCGGCTGGGAAGTTTCGGTCGGCAACATCGTGCAGGCGATCTTTGTCGCCATTGCGCTGCTGGTCGTCGGCGTGATGGTTTACAAAGAACCGCTGACCGGAACGAAGCTAGCGGGTATCGCGGCCTGCTTAGTCGGCATCTTCCTACTGAACAAATAGAGAACCGGAAGAAAACAAAAACGAATAAACCGATCGAAAAAAGAGTGCGTAGCCGAAAATACAAACGGTTCTGCACTCTTGTCTTTTTGGCGTATGCTATTTCATGCTGCCGGTCTTCTCGTAACGGCTGTGCCAGGAAAGCGCTTCGTCGAGGAGATGCGGTGTTTGGCACGGAGCTTCGGCGCAGGCTCTTTGGAAGTAATCGCGGAGCGCCTCCTTGCAGTCCGGATGCGCGCAGTTTTCGATGATCGCTTCCGCGCGTTCTTTCGGCGTCAGGTCGCGCAGATCCGCGTAGCCCTGTTCGGTGACGATGACCATGACTTCATGCTCGGTATGATCCACGTGCGGACACATCGGCACGATGGACGAGATCGCGCCGTCCTTGGCGATCGAAGATGTCGTAAAAATGACCAGTGACGCGGAACGGGAGAAATCTCCGGAACCGCCGACGCCGGATCAGACCGCAATTGGCGGGCGTACACTGGCAATCGAGTCAGTGG
>ERZ825896.296-NODE-296-length-66938-cov-4.360959_pt1 | contig 66938 bp, 66 predicted proteins | sample MGYA00519858_ERZ825896 | MGnify/ENA primary metagenome ERZ825896 (study PRJEB31778, sample SAMEA3449214) | human gut metagenome | biome: human gut; feature: human-associated habitat; material: faeces | place: United Kingdom | collected 2010/2012 ... | reverse complement strand
TGGATCTGGAGGCGCTTGCTCACGCGCTCGGCATCCGCCGGGTTTCGGTGGTGGATCCGTTTGATCTCGACGCGGTGCGCAAAACGGTGGAGGAGGAACTCGCGGCCGAGGAGCCGTCACTGATCATCTCCCGCCGCCCGTGCGCGCTGCTGAAAAACGTCAAGCATAAACCGGCGCTGAAGGTCGATCCGGATAAATGCACCGGCTGTAAATCCTGCCTGCAGGCGGGCTGCCCGGCGCTGAGCGTGCACGGGGACGCGAATAACGGCCGCGGCACGGCGGTGATTGATCCGAACCAGTGCCTGGGTTGCGACGTGTGCGCGAAGATCTGCCGTTTCGGCGCCATTGGCTGATGCCGGCAAGAAAGGAATGACGACAGTGGAAAATACGGTAAAGAATATCCTGATTGTGGGCGTCGGCGGCCAAGGCACGCTGCTGGCCTCCAAGCTGATGGGCAAGGCGTTCATGGAACGCGGCTATGATGTGAAGGTCAGCGAGGTGCACGGTATGTCGCAGCGGGGCGGCTCGGTGGTTACCTATGTTCGCTATGGGGATAAGGTGTACTCCTCCCTGATCGAAAAGGGGGAGGCGGATATCCTCATCTCGTTTGAGCAGCTGGAAGCGGCACGCTGGCTGTCCTGGCTGAAGCCGGGCGGCATCCTTATCACCAGCACCCAGCAGATCGACCCGATGCCGGTGATCATGGGCAGTGCGGAATACCCCGACGGGATTCTGGAGGAAATCCGGAGCAAGGTCGAGCGGGTGATCGCGGTGGATGCAATGCAGCTGGCGATGGAGGCCGGCTCGGCGAAGGCGACTAACGTCGTGCTGCTTGGTGTGGCCGCGCGGTATCTCGGGTTTGAAGAAGAACAGTGGCTGGATGTCATCCGCAGCACAGTGCCGCCTAAAACCGTGGCGGTCAACGAAAAAGCGTTTGCACTCGGTTTTGAGGCCGGGAACTAAGCCGGCAGGGAAAGGGGATGTGCGCGTATGTTTATCAAGCAGCTTTCGGTCTTTGTGGAGAATAAATCCGGCCGCCTGGCGGAGATCACCGCGCTGATCGCGGCGGCGGGTGTGGATCTGCGCGCGGTGTCCATTGCGGATACGGTGGATTTCGGCATCCTCCGGCTGATCGTCGATCAGCCGGACCGGGCGGCGGCGGCGCTGCGGGATGCCGGTTTCACGGTTTCGCTCACCCGGGTAATTGCGGCGAATGTCGAGGATAAGCCCGGTGGCTTTGCGGTGGCGATGAAGGCCATCGCAGATGAGGGCCTGGATATCGAGTATATGTATGCGTTCAACTCCCGCGTCAACGGCCGCGCGAGCGTGATCCTGCGGGTCAAGAACGATGAAGCCGCCCTGCACGCGCTCGAGCGCGCAGGGGTGCAGGTGCTCTCCGCGGAAGAATTGCTGTAATAAGAGTGCAGGGTGCCCCCGGACGTTATGTCTGGGGGATTTTGCCATTGCATATAATGGAGGGTATTAAGGTGGAAGTTGAACATAAAGAACTTAAAAGAATTTATGACCCTATCATATGCTCGATGTGCAGGGACAACTTTAAATATTTTGGTTTTAGTCCGGGGGATAGCATTGACTTGCGCTATACTTCGGATAAAAACCAAGCCAGATGTGCTAATTATTCTCCACAGGATAATGTTATGGAAATAAATATGGAATCTGTACACGCGCTTTATTCTAAAAAAATGCTTTTTGGCGTAGAGTTTATGATACTCCACGAACTATATCACAAATTTCAATGTCATGTGCTGGTTGGTTATCAACAGAAAAGAACTATAGGCGTGTCCGCGGAGGTTGCCGAAAGTTGGCTGAAGAATTACAGTAATTATATACCGCCTCTGAACGAAAACGGCAAAGAAAATCCGGGATATTATACGCAGCCTTGGGAATTTGATGCAAATGTTTATGCGTATGCCGTCATGCAGTACAAATACGGGGATGTTTCTTATCTAAAGGCCTGTGTCCCCAGGTGTTATGGACAGGATTTTTACGAAAAAGCGGACGAATGGTGCCAGCGGTTTCGCGAGATGGGGATATAAACACTTCTATTGTGTGCCAATCGCTCTGCGTATAATTTCAGTGCAGACGTTTTTTGTTATTGCGCTCCTCTGTGCGCATGGATTTATTCGTTGTCGGAGCAAAAAAATGATGATAAAAAGCAAAGGCCGCGGGATACAATCCCGCGGCTGTTTATGTTTTGTGGGACCAAAATCCGCTTTCCGGAAAGAGCATCCCATTTTTCAGCGGTAATTCCGGCTGACAAACGGCACCTCGTCCACCCCGTCAAGCATGTTCAGCCGGAGCGACAGCGCGAAGAAATAGCCCGAAAGCAGATTCGCGAAATCGAGCAGCAGCGGCGGCACCTCCTGATTCACCGTATAACCGTAGCGGTATAAAAGCCGCACCAGTGCCTTGCCGTCGGTGCGCAGCAGATGCGCCATGCAGCCGGCCTGTGAGCCCTGCGGCAGCACGAATTTTTCACACCGCCCGGCGGCCTCCCGCTTGAGTCTTTCGACACAGCCCTTCAGCCATTCGACCTCTTCCACGGTCACCGTCATACGGGTGCGCAGCGTGGGATTGGCGTGGTAGATCAGCTCGTCGATTTTCAGCAGCTCCGCCCGCAGTTTTTCGTCGGAGATCATCGCCCGCAGCAGCCCGGTTTCACTGGACATCCGGTCGGTCATGATTTCAAAATCGCAGCGCAGATCCTCCGGCGCGTCGGCCAGAAACGGGTAAGCCTCATAAGGGCTGCGGTATACCGGTTGATTCATGATGGTATCTCCTCCCATTGTTGCAGGGATGTCTTCATATAGCCGGCGACATCCATGTCGTAAACGTCCTTCAAAAAGCCGGCGGACAGCAGTTCCCCGGCGCTGCCCATGCCGACGGTTCGGCCGTCGCGAAGGAACAGCAGATGCTCCGACAGCCGCAGTGCCAAGTTGACGTCATGCAGCACACCGACCACCGCGTGACCAGCGGTTTGGGACCACTTTTTCAGATAATCAATCAGCTCCACCTGATGCTTGAGATCGAGATGGTTGGTGGGTTCATCGAGCAGGATGATCTGCGGCTGCTGAGCGAGTGTACGTGCGAGAAAAACCCGCTGCAGCTGCCCGCCGGAAAGCGTATCGATCTGCCTTTCCTGCAGATCGGCAAGCCCGGTAGCGGCAAGGCACTGATCAACCACCTCACGGTCTGCGGCGGTGGCGGCGGTGAACAGCCCGCGTTTCATATGCTGATAACGGCCGAGCATGACCGTTTCCCGGACGGTATAGGAAAAATAGATGCCGGAGGTCTGGCTCATCACCGCAATTTTAGCGGCGATGTCCCGCCTTTTCATCCGGCGCAGATCCTGCCCGTCCAGCCGGATTTCGCCCCGGGAGGGAATCAGGCCGGCCACCGCCTTGAGCAGGGTGGTTTTGCCGCAGCCGTTCGGCCCGAGAATGCAGAGATTCTGTCCGGGCGGCACCGAAAAGGAAACGTCGTGCAGTACGTCGGTGCCGTCATAGCCGGCGCACAGACCGGTTACTTCCAGCATACTCACACCCGCTTTCTTTTCTTAAAGTAGACATAGGCGAAAAACGGCGCGCCGACCAGTGCAGTGACAGCGCCCACCGGCAGCTCCGACGGGGCGGTCAAGGTGCGGGCGAGCAGGTCGGCCAGTGCCATGAAAGCGCCGCCGAATAAAGCGGACATCGGCACCACCAGCTTGTGGGAGGAGCCGAAAATCCGTCGGACAACATGCGGAGCGATCAGGTCGATAAAGCCGATTACGCCGGCAAAGGCCACTGATGCACCGGTCAGCAGCGCGGACAGGCCGATGAGAATCAGCTTGGTACGCTTGAGCTCGACGCCGATGGTCATCGCCTGTTCTTCCCCAAAGGTCATGATATCCATTTCCTTTGCGAAGCCGGCCAGCAGGAGAATACCGATAACCGCAATCGGAAAAACCACGCCGAGATGCGACCAGTCACGGCCGGAAAAACTGCCCATCTGCCAGGTGATCAGCCGCTGCATATGTTCCCGGAACCGGTAGGTGAGCAGGGTCAGAACGGCGTTGACAAACAGCGACAGCACCATGCCCACGAGAATGATAGTCTGATTTTCCACGTGGCGGTCGAGCCGTGCGGCAAAAGCCATCACAAGAAATACCGTCAGAAGGCCGCAGAGCGTGCCGGCCAGCGGCAGAGTGAACATGCCGGCGACCGGCAGGGTCAGCCCAAAAATGATCACCAGGGCCGCACCGAGAGACGCGCCGGAAGAAACCCCCAGCGTATAGGAAGAGGCCAGCGGATTTTTGAGCACCGACTGCATCACCGTGCCGCTGACTGCCAGCGCCGCGCCCACCACAAAGGCGAGCAGGGCGCGCGGCAGGCGTACGTTCCACAAAATCGACACCGTAATGCCGTCAATCGTTTCGGGAAGCGTCAGGCCGAACAGTTGGTGTCCCAATATTTGCAGGATTGCGGCCGGAGAAATGCTGACGCTGCCGACGCCGACCGCCGCGACGAGCGCGGCGATACAGGCAGCGACAGCGATCAGCACCTTATACCGGTTTTTCATTCCGCGAATTCCGCATACTGGTCCGGATAAACCGCAAGAGCCATCTGGATCAGTGCGTCCACCACATGGTGATTGGGCAGCGAACTCGCCGCATTGTCGATCAGATATACACGGTTGTTTTTCACTGCGTTCACTTCGGCAAAGGCGGCGTTGTCCGTAAAGTCGGCAATCGGATCCGGAAGATAATTCACGTTGGTCAGGATGACATCCGGATTCGCCGCCACGGCGGATTCGGTAGTGACCGAAATCCAGCTCTGCTGGTCAGCAAATACGTTGACAGCACCGATCAGCTCGATCATCTCGTTGAGGAAGGTGCCCGAACCGAAGCTGTACAGCGCCGAGGAGTCCGCGATGGAAAACAGGACGCTCCGCTTATCGGTGATGGTCTTGCCGATGGCAGCAACCTTATCGATGGTGGCCTGCATGTCGTTGTTGAGTTTTTCACCCTCGGCGCTTTTGCCGACGCAGTCCGCGATGAACTGATTGTCCAGCTTTACGTCGTTGAGGCTGCTGCTCGAGGGAATGTCCGCCACGCAGATGCCCACATCCCGCACGCTCTTGAAGGGGTCTTCCGCACCGACATAGCTGATGCCGGAGGCAAACACCATGTCCGGCTTGAGGGCAATGAGCGTTTCCGTGTCCACGCTCATCATGTCGAACTGCGGCAGATCGGCCTTGAGCTGATCGGTATAATTCGGCGACTGATTGTCGACGCCGACGATTTTGTCCGCCAGCCCCAGCTCACAAAGCACCTGGGTGACCGACGGCGCCAGCGAGACAATGGTGTTCACCGTCTCCGGGACAGTGATGGTATTGCCGGCACGGTCCTTGGTCGGCTGTTGGGAAACGGCGGACGCATTGGAACTGGTTTTCGAAGCGTCGGAGTTGCTTCCTCCCTGCTGCGAGCAGGCGGTAAGCGACAGGGCCAGGATGGCGGCCGTCAGGGCGGCGAGAATGCGTTTGTACATGTTGGACATACACTCCTTTTTCTTTGTCTTCTGCTGCCGAAAACAGCAGCAAAAAACCGCATTATGCTTTTTGGCATAATACGGCACGATAAGCCTTTGCCGTGACGGCAAAAGCTGGTCGCACCTTCTTAGATCCCGAAGAAGTATCTGTGCGCGGCAGTCCGGGCCGGTCTTCTGACTTGAAACGTTAAGCGGTTTTCTGCCTTCCCAGGGAGATTCCCAGTGGCTGGTGCACCACGCGGATACACCGACGAAAACAGCCGTTTCTCACAGCAGCGGCTCTGTTGAGGATTTGCACCTCATTCCCATGCGACCGAAGCCGCACACCCGGATGCCCGATAGTCAAGTTGTGTTCTGACGGTACCATAAAATCAAAAAGTTGTCAAGAAAAGGGAGAGGGCTGCGGCGGATAGTACAAAAAATCGAAAGATTTTCCGGGCGCTTGACAGCAGACGGAATGTCTGGATACGGGATTACATCGTTGTCCGTTTGGGCGTTTATATCCGACGGCTAAACGGTATGCTTGACAAATCCGTAAATGTGTGCTTTAATGGCATCGAAACAGGCATTGAACGGAAGAAGTACCCCCGATCTGACAGCGCAGAGAGCCGCTGGCTGGTGTAAAGCGGCGTGTGGGCGGGGCGAAATACCTCCGGGAGCTGCGGACTGAACCCGCCGGACGGCGGCAGTAGGAAAGCCGTGTGCGCACGTTATCGCGCGATGGCGTTGATGGACGCCGGACTTCGGACGACCGAAGCCGCTGAGGCCGCTCCCGTGAGGGCGCGGACAACAGAGGTGGTACCGCGAAAGATTTTTTCGCCCTCTGCACGGATAAACCCGTGCGGAGGGCGTTTTGCTTTCTGCACGGCAAATCGGCATGTGAAAGGAAGTTGGAGAAATGGCAAACGTATTTGACGAACTGCAGGCGCGCGGGATGATTGCGCAGATGACCAACGAGGAAAAAATCCGGGAGCTGCTCGGCGGCAGTGACCCGGTAACCTTCTACATCGGGTTCGATCCGACAGCGGACAGCCTGCATGTGGGCCACTTTGTGCAGCTGATGGTGATGGCGCATCTGCAGCGGGCCGGACACCGGCCGATCGCGCTGCTCGGCGGCGGCACCGGCATGATCGGTGACCCTTCCGGCAAAAGCGATATGCGTAAAATGATGACGCCGGAGACCATTCAATACCACGTTGACTGCTTCAAAAAGCAGATGGAACGGTTTGTGGACTTCACAGACGGCAAAGCGCTGATGGTCAACAACGCCGACTGGCTGATGAACCTGAACTATATCGATTTCCTGCGTGAGGTCGGCGTGCATTTCTCGGTCAACCGGATGCTGGCGGCCGAATGCTTCAAGACCCGGCTGGAGCGCGGCCTGTCCTTTATGGAATTCAACTACATGCTCATGCAGAGCTATGATTTCTACTGCCTCAATCAGCGCTACAACTGCCAGATCGAAACCGGCGGCGACGACCAGTGGTCGAACATCATCGGCGGCGTGGAACTTTGCCGCCGCAAAGCCGGCAAGGAGGTTTACGGCATGACCTTCGCGCTGCTGACCACCTCCGAGGGCAAGAAGATGGGCAAGACCGAAAAGGGCGCGGTGTGGCTGGATCCGGAGAAGACCCCGCCGTACGAATTTTTCCAGTACTGGCGCAACATCAACGATGCCGACGTGGAAAAATGCCTGAAAATGCTCACCTTCCTTCCGGTGCCGGAAATTGAGGCGATGATGGCGGCCGGAGATATCAATGCCTGCAAAGAGCGCCTCGCGCACGAACTGACCGCTCTTGTACACGGCAGGGCGGAGGCTGACAAAGCGCTGGAAGCGGCGCGCGCTCTCTTTGGTGGCGGTGCGGTGAGCGAAAACATGCCCTCCACCGTCATCGGTGCGGAGCTGTTCACAGACGGTGCGGCGGGCATCATCGATCTGCTGATGGCGACGAAGCTGGCGCCGTCCCGCGGGGAGGCTCGCCGGCTCATTGAGCAGGGCGGTATTTCGGTCGATGACGAAAAGGTTACGGCGCTGGATGCGGCTGTGCCGCAGACGGCATTTGAAAAGGGATATGTGGTGATCCGCAAGGGCAAAAAAACCTACCACAAGGCAGTCCTCGGCTGATAGGGAAATAAAAGGCGGTGCGATCCTGCGGGACGCACCGTCTTTTTTGTTTCCCCTCTTTACTTTCATGCTGTAGTTTGCTAAAATATAATGCAAAGCCATGGAATCCAGTGTACGAAAGGACGGAGGATACTCCTATGAACTCAAAAATCAAGGACGATAACACGGATTTCCTGTTTCAGGCGATTCTGAAGCTGGAAACGATGGAGGAGTGCTATCGCTTTTTTGAGGATCTGTGTACGGTTGCGGAAATCAAGGCGCTTTCCCAGCGGATCGTTGTGGCAAAAATGCTCAGTGACAAGCGGGTTTACAGCGATATTGTGGCCGCGACCGGTGCTTCCACGGCAACCATCAGCCGGGTCAACCGTTCGCTGATTTATGGTTGCGATGCCTATGACATGGTCTTTTCCCGTATGGAAAAGGATAAGGCGGACTGACCGCCGGGAGGGATACGGTGAACGGTTACCGGGAGTTTGCCGCTTTTTATGACCGGCTGACGGGGGACATCGATTATGCGCAGGAGGCGGAACAGGTGCTGCGGCTGCTGGCCGATTACGGCTGTGCAGAACCGGAAACGGTGCTCGATCTCGCCTGCGGATCCGGCAGCCTGAGTGTGGAGCTGGCGCAGCGCGGTGTGGATGTGATCGGCGTGGACGGATCGGCGGACATGCTGGCAAAGGCAAACGAAAAGGCCGCGGCGGCGGGAAAGCCGCTGCTGTTTTTGCAGCAGGACATGCGTGAACTCGACCTGTACGGCACGGTGGATGCCGCGGTCTGCATGCTCGACAGCCTGAGCCACCTGTGCCGCACCGCCGATCTGCGGGAGGTGTTCCGGCGGCTGCATCTGTTTGTGGCGCCGGGAGGACTGCTGATTTTTGACGTCAACACGCCGTACAAGCACCGCGAGGTGCTCGGCGACAACGCCTTTGTGTTTGAAGAGGATGATTTTGTGTGCGTCTGGCGCAATCGTCTGGAGGAACGCAGCGGCATTGTGGATATGCAGCTGGATTTCTTTGTGGACAGCGGCGGTAGCTACCGGCGGCTGACTGACACGGTGCGGGAGCGGGCTTATTCCCGCCGTACGTGGGAGAAGCTGCTGGCCGATGCGGGTTTCGGCATTGAAGCGGTATACGGCGCGGATATGCTGTCGCCGCCCGGACCGCAGGAGGAACGCTGGGTTTTTGTGACGCGGCGGCTATAAATCGGACGCGCCGTAGGAAAGGAAGACAATAGGAATATGGGAAAAGCAATTCGCTGCCTGACACAGGACGGCGCCGCGCTGGTTATGGTGGCGGACACGACCGATATCTGCGCCAGAGCGGAACAGATTCATAAAACCTCTGCTGTGGTGACGGCGGCGCTCGGACGCACGCTGACGGCCGCTTCGCTGATGGGCATGATGCTTAAAGGTGAGAAGGATTCGGTCACGGTGCGGTTCGCCGGCAACGGACCGGCGGGAAAAATCATGGCGGTATCCGATTATCACGGCAATGTGCGCGGCTATGCAGAAAATCCGGTGGTGGAACTGCCGCTGCGTCCGGACGGCAAGCTGGATGTCGGCGGTGCGATCGGCCATGAGGGAATGCTGTATGTCCTGCGGGACACCGGGGGTAAAGAGCCGTATTCCGGCTGTACGCCGCTTGTCTCCGGTGAAGTTGCCGAGGACATCACGAGCTACTATGCGTACAGCGAGCAGATTCCGACTGTCTGTGCGCTCGGCGTGCTGGTCAACCCGGATCTGACGGTGCGCGCGGCCGGCGGTCTGCTGGTGCAGCTGCTGCCGTTTTGCCCGGAAAGCGTGATCGCGCATCTGGAACGGTCCACCGCCGCACTGCCTCCAATGACTGTGCTGCTTGACGCGGGAAAGACGCCGGAAGAGATCGTTGCCATGGTGATGGATGGCATGCCGTATGACCGGCTGGATACCGCCGAACCGGCGTATCGCTGCAGCTGCTCGCGGGAGCGGGTGGAGCGCGCGCTCGCGTCGCTGCCGGAAAAGGATCGGCGGGAGCTGCCGAACGAAAATGGCGAGGCGGAGGTAACCTGCCGTTTCTGCGACGCGGTGTACCGCTTTAGCCGTCAAGAACTGGAAAGCCTTGGGAAATAAGACTAAACATAAACCGAATATAGGAAAAAGGCCGCATGGAGATTTTCCATGCGGCCTTTTGTCAGTTAGCTCTTCTGGACTCGAACGATTTGGCCAGAGCGGTGAGATCCTGCCCTTTGAGTGCACGCTCGAGCAGCTGCGGCAGCTTTTCGGGGGTGCACGCAAAGCAGGGAATACCCATTGCGGCAATACGTTGGGCGGTTTGCGCGTCATAGTAGGGGCGCCCGCCATCGGCGATGGCCAGCAGGGTGATCACTGTCACGCCCGATGTTTTCATTTCTTCAAGCCGCCGTAACAGGCCGGCGCGGTTGCCGCCCTCCTCCAGGTCGGAAATGAGGAAAAACAGCGTTTTTTTCGGTTCTTCCACAAACTGCTGGCAGTAGGCGATGGATTTGGCAATATCGGTGCCGCCGCCCATCTGGAAGCCGAAAAGCAGGTCTACCGGGTCCTGACACAGATCGGTCAGATCCATGACTGCCGTGTCAAAAGCGACCACCCGCGTTTTTACGGCCGACATCGAAGCGAGGATACAGGCCATGATGGAAGAGTAAAAAATGGATTCGCCCATCGAGCCGCTCTGGTCGATGTCCAGGATGACGTTCCAGCGGTTTGTACGGCTGGAACGGTCAAAGAAGTAGACGCGTTCGGGAACGATGGTTTTCAGCTGAGGATGATAGTGCCGCAGATTGCGGCGGATGGTGTACGGAAAATCAATCGCCGAAGCGGAAGGCAGCGGAGAATGCGCACGCCGGTTGAGTGCGGCAGTTACCGCCCGGCGCATGTCGCTTTCCAGCATCCGGTTGATGTCCTCCACAATTTTCGCGATAAACCGACGGGCGGATTCTTTGGATTTTTTCGGGATATGATCCTTGAGCATCAGCAGCGTGGAGGCGAGATTCAGGTCAGGCTCGAGATTGTCGAGCAGCTCCGGCTCGAGCAGGAGCTGTTTTAATCCCTTGCGTTCGATAGCGTCATTCTGCACTACCGCTACAATATCCTGAGGAAACAGCGAGCGCAGGTCGCCAAGCCATTTGGCAATATGCGGGGAAGAAGGACCGTTTCCGGCACCGCGTCCGCCGGCGGAGAAGCTTTCACCCGGTCCGCCGTAGATAGCGGCGAGTGCTTGATCCATCAGCAGTTCTTCCGCGGAAAGTGGGGCGGCGCCCATTGGAGCGAACCGCTCGTCGCTTTCGCGGCCCAGAATGAGCCGCCAGCGGTTCAGACGTTCTTCGGTGGTCATGGAATGCCTCCTTTCTCAGATATCGCCGAAGTCGAATTCGTCAAGGCTGTCGAGCACGGCCTGTTCGTCGGCTGTGGCTTCCCGCATCAGCAGATCGGCCGCCTGCTGCGCGTCGACGCCCCAGATCTCTCCCAGGTTTTCGGCAATATCGCTTTTCTCCGCCGGTGTGAAATCGGCAAAGGCCCGGCGCAGGAAAACAAGTGCCCGTTTGAATTCGTCCGGGGAAAGGGTTTGCAGATAGTCGTCGAGCTGCTTCCATAGCGAAAGCCGCGCGATCAGGGCATACCGGTTCTTGCGGGCAAGCCCTTCAAACCAGCCGGCGCTCAGATCTGCGGGCACGCCGTAGGACAGCCGCCGTGCCATTTCCCGCGCGAGCAGGTCTTCGTCCGCTTTGCCGCGTTCGAGCAGGATTGCCATCGCAAAGCCGGAGCAGCGGGTGTTCAGGTCGTCCCGGTCGGAGAGGCGCGACATTAGGGTTAGAAAGCGGTCTTCCGCCAGAAAATCATGGCTGAGCTGTATTGTATTGATGAGATCCATCGCCTGCATTACCCCTGCCGCAGCCTGGTCGTCACAGACGCAGGCACCCTCCAGCGTCAGGCAGAAGCGCAGATAAAGCTGCGTCAGCAGCGGAATCAGCGGCGCGGCGTCGAACTGCCGCAGGTCGCCGTAGCGGATGATCAGCGACAGCCGCTGCGCGGCATGCGCAAGTTCGCCGGGCGCGGCGTCGTCCACCGACAGCCGCTGCAGCACCGAGAGGATATATGACGCCGCTTCCGGAATCCCGCATAGGAAAGCATCCTCAAAAAGGGCGGCGGTTTCAGCCAGCGAAGCGGCGGCTTCGGCTTTTTCTTTCAGGGAGAAGGAGGCAGCGCCTGCTACGGTATCGCCGAGCAGAGCGGATTCCACGATGACGATTTCCGCCTCCGGCGTCCAGTGAAGATCCCAGTATTCGCCCCAGTTGGCTTTATCCTGCCGGCTGGCGGCCGGTTCAGCAAACGGAATGCTGAGCACCCGCAGCCGGTGCAGGAAACGGGAGCGGTTCAGATCCAGCCGGGCGGCCGCTTCGGATTTAACGTTCAGCTTTTCCCGCAGGTCCAGCTCCAGCCGCTGCACCTGTACGGTGCGGTAGCTTTCCAGCCGGAGAGCCTTAAGCTGACGGTAAAAGTCATCCTGAATTGAGGTGCGGCTCACCCCTTCCGGCAGCGAACCGATTTTTGCACCGATTTCGGTTTCGGCGGCGGCAAGGGAGATTTCGGAGAACTGCCCGTGACCCATGCAGGTCACGGCGGCGTCGCGCAGGTCGGCAAGGCAGGGATACCGGCTGCCGCGCATGGCGGCCAGCTGTTCCGCCAGCCGCACCGCCTCAATGACCTCCGCGGAGGAGGTGAGGTTGCCCATTTTCCGGTGAGCAGCCGCGAGGTGGGTCAGATACAGATAAGCCGTCTGCTGAGGGCCCTCTCCGCTGAGTGCATCCCACAAAAGTTCAAAATAGGCCGGCGCCTTGTTGCCGGCGCCGTAGCCTGAGCGGGTGGACAGCCGATAGTAGGAATATGGCATCAGCGTGGAGCAGCACTCCACCCGTGGCAGCGTCTTTTCTTCGGCGTCGGTCATCACCGCGCCGTTTTCCAGTCCCGCCACATGGTATGCGCCGCATACACAGAAGACCGCTTCAGCTGGAATACCAGAATTCATCGCCGCCTGTATCGTGCGCTTCATGTAGGCTTCCCGTACCAGATTCTCGGCCGTTCGGCGGGGCGCATCCGCGTACGCTGCTTCCCGAAGCTGCCGGCCAAAGGCATCCGCCGCCGCCCGGTAAGCATCGGGGAAAGTGAGCTGCTCAAAATGCCGCTCCCAGAAGGTGTCGTGCTCCTCGCCGCTCAGGGTCTCCAGCCGATGATATACCCATTCGGTTGTCGGGGTATCCACGGCAGGCGTCTCGTCGCTGTCCTCCGGTTCGTCCGTGTCAAAGGCCAGAAATACCGATGACGGCAGATCCATGAAGCGGCATTCCACGCCGTTCTGGTGCGCCCACAGGATCGCCTGGTATTCCGGGGAATACACCGCGAATGGATAGAGGATGGTACGCACAGGGCTTTCCCGGGTGTAGGCCAGCATGGCGGCGGGCAGAACGGTATCCGGGTGGCACATCCAGTCCATCTGATCGGAAAAATCGCTCGGTCCCTCTACCAGAATCAGCCGCGGACGCACCTCGTCGAGCGTGCGGCGCAGATGCCAGGCCGCCGCCGGAGAGAGGTGGCGCACCCCGAATATATATGGCCCGGCCATCAGTTTTCCAGCTCCCGGCAGGCGTGATACAGCGGCAGCCAGGCGCTGCCGCGTTTCTTCATCACGTTTTCCAGATATTCGTTCCAGGACAGCTTATCCTTTTCCTCATCCTTGACCACCGCGCCCTGCAGGGCGGCGGCCAGGTCCTCTGCGGTGATGGTGCCGCTGCCGAAGCTGCCGGCGAGCGCCATCGAGTTGGCCAGCAGGGAAATGGCCTCCGCTGTGGAGAGTACCCCGCTGGTGGCCTTGAGTTTCTGTTTTCCGTCCAGGGTGACGCCGGAACGCAGCTCCCGGAAAATGGTGACCACCTTTTCCACCGTATCCCCGTCCGGCTGGGCGGCGTTCAGATCCAGCCCGGCAGACAGCTGGGCAACCCGGGTTTTCACAATATCCATTTCGGTGGCGATGTCCGCGGGAGCGGGCAGCACCACAATGTTGAACCGGCGCTTGAGTGCGGCGGACATGTCGTTAACGCCCTTGTCCCGTGTGTTGGCGGTGGCGATGAGCGAAAAGCCCTTTTGCGCCGGCACTTCCAGACCAAGCTCCGGTACCGACAGGCGCTTTTCCGACAACAGCGAAATCAGCGCGTCCTGCACCTCACTGGCACAGCGGGAGATTTCCTCCACGCGTACGATCGAGCCGCTTTCCATCGCGCGGTAAACCGGGCTTTTCACCAGCGCCTCCGGGCTGGGACCGTTCGCAATGAGCATCGCGTAATTCCAGGAATAGCGGATGTGCTCCTCGGTGGTGCCGGCGGTACCCTGCACCACCTTGGTGGAATCGCCGTTGACGGCTGCAGCCAGATGCTCGCTCAGCCAGGATTTGGCGGTGCCGGGTTCGCCGATGAGCAGCAGCGCCCGGTCGGTGACCAGGGTTGCAATGGCGATCTCCACCAACCGGCGGTTTCCCATATATTTGGGGGTAATCGGTACTCCCTTAATGCTGGTACCGCCGGTGATATAGGTGAGCACCGAGCGCGGCGACATCCGCCAGCCGGTGGGAACCGGATCGGTTTCGGCCGCAATCAGGGCATCGAGTTCAGTTTGAAACAGCGCTTCTGCAGGCAGGCGCTGTGCGTTGGTTTGGGACATGGGGCAGGCTCCTTTCTGTCTTAATCAAAATGCCAGCCGTTTCCGGCACGGAGGTTGCGGATCAGCACTTCAAAATCGCCGGAAGGTTTGCCGTACAGCGCAAATTTGAGCTTGCCGCTGCAGGACAGCTTCCACACTGCCTCCACTTCGTCGGCGAGCTGCTCAGGGGTTAGATCCAGATCCTGAAGGAAATCGCGCATGGTACTGTAAACAATTTCGCCCTTTTTCTTCGCGCATTCCGGTACAAAGCCCGCCCATTCGGTCCAGCCGAGCAGACGCATCCGCCGGCCATAGCCGACGTAATCCCCCGTCTGCAGGCCGCGCTGGCGGAAATAGGCGCCGAGCGTCTCACAGCAGGCGTGCGTCTGCGGGGCGGCCCACTGCGTCAGAAAATCGTCATAGGCGGATTCTCCGCGGCGATGCGGGGCGGACACCTTCACCCGTTTGGGCTTCTGCACCCGCGGATCGGTCAGCAGCGCGTACCAGCGCGGGTCAGGCGGCGCGATGTCAAAGGACAGGCAGCGCATGGTCTCACTGCGGGGATCATACTGCCAGATGTGGAACGCCCAGCGGCCGTCGGTGCAGGCTATGTGGCCGAGCGCGGACAGCACCTGTTCGCGCAATTGCGCCTCCTGCTCAGTTTCCCGCCGCAGCAGGCCACTGCGCACAAAGCAGGGGGAGTAGGCGGTGAACACGGCATCGGCCGGCTTTGCCAGGATGTCGGCCGTTACCGCCGGAGTCAGCCAGGGTGCGCCGAAGGCGGCATACAATTCCTGCGCGAGTGCCCGCAGACGAGCATCGCCCGTCACCGCCATACTGGTCAGCAGGATATCCGCCGCACGTTCATCCAGCGATACGGTGCCATACTGGCCGGCGGATACGGTCAGGGCCTTGCCGTCTGCCGTACGCAGACGGGTGAGCCGGGACAGCCGATCGGCCAGGGTGCGCCAGGCGTCGAGCAGACGGGCGGAGCATTTGCCCGCCATTGCGGAGAGCACGGCTTCCAGCTGCTCCTGCTCTTTTGGCGTGACGCCGTCCCGGCCGTCGAACGTATGCAGGAGCGCTTCCAGCTGCGCCGCTGTCAGATCCGCGGCCCATTCGCTGCCGGCAGAGGTGAGATACAGGATCGACTGCGGATTTTTGGCGATCTCCTTTGTCCAGAAAGCGACGGTTTCGGCATCCTCCATCTGCGCGAGCGACCAGAGGGCGGCTTTCCGTGCCCTGCCCTTCTCGGCTTTGACCAGATCCCGCAGCAGAGGAGCGTTTTCGCTGTGTCTGCCGAGGGCATGGATCAGAGCTTCGCGCACCTCCTTCTGGGCAGTGTCCAGCTGGGTGACGAACCAGGTGTTATCGGTATCCAGCCCGGTGAGTATTTCTACCCGGCGCACCATCTCTCTGCCGCCGGCCGGATCAAAGCCAGCCTTGAGCAGCGGGACAACGGCGGGACCGCCCTGCATCAGGCAATGTGCGATCAGTTCGGCCATCTCACCGTAGGGATCGCCCAGACCGTGCACCATCGCGGAAAGCACCCGGTAGTCCCCGAGCGCGGGAGAATGGCTGTCCACGGCGCTGCGCAGCACCTCAAACCGGCCGGAGCCGGTGGTGCTCAGCGCGGTCAGCAGCGGCTGCAGCTGGCTGTGCCGCAGCGGAACGTACTGCCCGCCGCCCACCGGCAGCGGGGAGGCTTCCCCATCCAGACCGGTAACGGCCTGGGTGTAGAGCACCGCGTCGACGAGGGCCAGGGTATCCAGCAGCAGCGAGGCGCGCGCTTCGGCAGGCGCTTGCAGCAGCTGTTTCACCCCGGCGTCTATTCTGGCAAAAACCGGGCTGGCCGCCGCAAGCGGTGCCAGCTCCTCCGCCGCGCGGCGGAGCCGGAAGTCCTCCGGGAGCAGGTTGGTTCCCGCGAGAATGGTATGTTCGAGCCGTTCCTTCACGGCATAAACAGGCTGAAGATTCATAGTTTCCCTCCTTTCAGTCAGTACTGCAGGCGGACGATCTGATTTTCCGTGAGCAGGCTGTATGGATGCACGCAGATGCGCCGGTCGGTCTCATCGTAAAAAAGCAGGCCGAACATCAGCTGGTTTTCCAGCATGGCGGCATCCGGCAGCATGGCCAGTCGCGCGGTGGTACGGTGGTCGTCGCCGTCCTCTTCACGGTCACGCAGCACAATGCGGGCGCCGGCGGGGTCCTCAAGCACCGTTTCCCCGCCTGCACGGCAGAGCCGGGCATAGGGCAGCAGCACGCCGGCGTATTTCGGGGAGAGGGTGTTTTTGATCTGGTTTTTCACCAGCTTGACCGCCGTCGCCAGATCCGGCTGTGCCCGATCTCGGAGCCGGAGCAGGATATCCGGAGTCAACGGCTGCATGGTGCAGCCCTCCCAACGGATGCGGCGGTTGAGTTCGCCGGGATACTGGAACAGCTCCGGCACGCAGACAAGATCAAAACAGGAATCATCGGCCTTGACGTATTTCAGCGCTTTGACTGGCCGGTAATTGAGCGTCTGGCCGATTTCACCGGTGTCGGCGTCGACCCAGTAACCACGGTCGATAAACTCCCGTCGGGCTTCGTCGTAACGGACGTCGAAGGACAGCTGTACAAGCTGTGCGTTTTCCGTGTATGAGCCGATCGCCCGCAGATCCTCCAACCGCCAGATGCCGCCGAGCGCTTCAAACAGAATGGTATCCTCGGCGGTGAACCGGTCCTGTTCCAGCCGGGCTTCCAGAAAAGCCCGCGCCTTTTTGATGGTGGAAGACAGCGCCACCAGGATGCGGGAGGCCTGTGCATATCCGCGTGCGGCGTTTGCGGGATCCTGCTGGATGGTTCGTACGGTCAGGGCGAGGCGGGAAAAAGCCAGCTGCGGACCGGTCAGGTAGTAGCTGCCGAGATCCTTTGCCAGCTTTTCATACGACTGAATCGAAGTGCCCGCCAGAGTCGACAGTCCGGCGGCCAGAAGGTCGTCAATCATGCGCTGCGCCATGTCCAGCCCTTCAAGCTGTTTTTTCATTTTTTTCGACTGTGCCGCGGCATTCGGCTTTTTCGGCTGTACGGAGGTGCCGGCATCGCTGCCTTCTTCCTTTTTGGCAGCACGGGCGGCCTGCTTGGCACGCTTATCCGCGATATCCTGCGGCAGCTCCGCCACGGCAAACGGTTTATCCGCCAGGATTTCAAACAGCAGGCCGAGCGCGTGCTTGCAGGGAAACTGCCGGCTCGGGCAGGAGCAGCGGCAGATGGGGGCATCGGGATTCACAAAATCGATGGAAGTATGGTAGGGTGTTTTTCCGCTGCCCGCACAGTCCGCCCAGTACAGCGTGCCGTCTTCCGTCTTGTGCCAGGCGGAAAAGCTGCCCTTTTTCGACAGCTTACGGCCGTTTTCCGCTGCCGTGGGGTTGGGAGCCTGCGACAGGATGAAGGATTCAGTAATAGCCATGAACAGGAAACCTCCCTTATGATTGCTATTGTCAAACAGTATACCATAGCCAGGAAAAAAGAAAATGTATTTTTATGAAAAGAATGACATAGCCGCCAGGAATTTGGTGTTGAAATTTCAGGGTGTTGCGGCCGGGACTTCGGCGGCGCTGTGGAAGTTGTCTTACTTGAATTTCACAAGATAACGGCGGCAGAGAGATGCAAAAACTCTTTGCCGCCGTTATCTTAATTATCATCTTCATCGTTTGACCAACCGGATTTAATATGTAATCCCCCCGAATTCATATCCATTGTCATATTATCTCCCGCCCGCATCTACTGTTTCGATAATACCCGTTTTGCTGACACACTTGATGAATTGTTTCAGCAAAAATAGATCTGGATTTTTTATTATCATCAATGTTTATATTCTTTTTGTATATGTAATTATCTCTGACCTGTTGCCACAATCCGTGCTTTTTAATCCACTCAATTTTGGATGGTAACTCCATATACCCTTTCGGTTGGTATTCCCATAAATAACGGTTTTGTTTTTTGTTGTAGCGAATATATTGTTGCTGCCCATTTCCACATTCATATATAATGCAAAAATCACAACTATGTAAAATGCGGGAGTTTGCTCTATCTTTTACTTTGATTGTAAGAACACGGGTGGAGTCTTCGGTATAATCGTATCCAAAAATCGAATACCCATAAGGGTTAGTAACTTTATCGAGACCCTTGTGAAGAATGCTTCGTATTTCTTCGGCAGAATAGTCTTCGTCGGGGTCGTTTACTTCAATATCCACATCGAAGTCAAAACCAACGTTAGAGTTTCGGTCACGAGTTATCATCTTTCGTTTGCTACTGCCCACGAAATGATATTGAAAAGTAAAACTATCTCTAATTTCATTTTGCAATCTGTGTATAATTTCAAGGAGTTCATCTCTAATCGGTTTCCATTCTTCTTTTGGAACATACTCGAAATCGTGCATAATCATAATATCTCCTTTTATCCCAAGCCGCACAAATAGATTTCACTGAATCTAAATCGTATCAGTATATATTTATTACACGTAGATGTCAATGATTTTTTAACAAATTTTGATATTTTGAAAACAGCGAAGAGAAAGATGATATCCATAAGTATAGCGAGCATCGAATTGTGACACTACAATCCGAAAAGAGGTGAAATATAAATCCTTGGGGCACCTTCCTTACGGAGGGTGCCCCAAGCGCAGGCTGCTTTTTAATCTTTTTTGGATGGCGGTACATTCACATTACCGGATGACATAAAAGAGGATGCAGAAGTAATGCAGCAGCGCACCGACGAAAACGAATACGTGCCAGACCGTGTGAAAATAGCGGATGCTTTTCTTGCGGTAAAACAGGATGCCGGCCGTATACGCAACGCCGCCGAGCACCAGAAGCAGGATACCCGGCCATGCCATTTTCTGCACCAGGGGCACCACGGCGATAACCACGCACCAGCCGCTGGCGATATAGCAGACCATCGAGATTTTTTTGAACCGCTCGACACTGATAATGTTCAGCACAATGCCGAATACCGCGCAGCCCCAGACGATCCCGAAAATGGTCCAGCCCACCCAGCCGCGCAGCGTGACCAGAGTGAAGGGGGTATAGGTCCCGGCGATCAGCAGAAAGATGGAGGTGTGGTCAAATACGCGCATCACCTTTTTGGCGGTGCGGTTGGTCAGCGCATGATACAGACAGGACATCAGGAACAGCACCAGCATGCTGGCGCCGTATATGGCGGAACTGACCACTTTCCACACGTCGCCGACCGCACTGACGACCAGAATTACGGTCCCGGCGATCGCAAGCGCCGCTCCGACGCCGTGGGTAATGGCATTGGCGATTTCTTCGCCGCCGGTATAAAAGGCTCCTGGCTTTTTGGTGTTGAGGAATGACATGATTTTTTCCTTTCCGGGCGGTTTATACCGTCACATTACGGGGGGATCGTCTGTGCTGTCGGCGGGCGTATCCGTTTCCTCTGCCGATGGACCATCGGGCGGCAGATTATCCTGTGACTGCATGCCGGCTTCCGGTTCTCCGGCCGGCCAGAGCAGAACGGCGCAGGGGGCATCCTCCGTTTTCGCAACGGCAATCCTGGCGGCACGCCGCCGGTCATACAGACGGAACAGCATAAGATACAGCACAAACAGCAGCGCAGCGCCGCAGGTGATCAGCAGGCCAGGAATCAGCCCCGGTGTCATGTAGTCGAACCGGATGGTTACCGCTTCACCGGCCGGGCAGCGCACCGCCATAAAACCGACATTGGTTTTGATCACCTCGGCAGGTTCGCCGTTTACCGAGGCGCTCCAGCCGTCCTCATACGGCACGCTGAAAAACACCAGATTTTCCTCCGGCAGCGTGATGGTGGCGGTAAAGCCCCGGTTATCGTAGAGGAAAGAGGAGGCCGCTCCTGCGCGCCGGGCCAGACAGTCGGTAAGATACGCCGACTGGGTATACACCGGATCGCCCTCGGCCGTCAGCGACTTGAGCAGGCCGGCATAAGTTTCAGCGTCCTCATCCTCCAGCACGATCGCCTTGAGCAGCGCCAGCTCGCGCTGGGTGGTGCTCAGCGCTTCGTATTCGGTGCGGGTCAGATAGTAATCGTAGGTAAAGCCCATCGGGATATAATACTCGTTTTCATAGATCCGGAAGTGGTTCTGCGTATCGTAGTATTTCCAGCCGGGCATTTTGGTTTTTCCGTTGGTTTCAAAAAATGCCGTTTCGGATTTTCCGGGCGCACCGCCGTCCTCGTTGTCATAATCAAACAGCCAGCGCACCGAAGTGAGTCCCCGCAGGGCATAATGGGTAGTGTCCGGACGGGAGCCCACGCTGCGGGATACGCCGATGGTGGGATAGAATTCCATCACCGAACCGGGCACAATGCTGTGGAAAGCGTTAATGGTCGGCATGTTCCAGAACATGCCCTGGTTGTCCATGCCCTCGTTCATATCCACACGGACGACCTGATCGCTGTCCGGCAGATCGAATTTATCGGCCCCCTCGATGCAGCGGTCGATCACATAGTCGGAGGAAAAATTGGAGTTTACCTTGCCAAGGCCGATCAGATACCAGCTGTACAGCAGCGACACGCATACAGTGGCGATAATCGACCAGCGGGCAAACTGCCGGCGTTCGTGCTTGAACAGCAGCACCAGCAGCAGACCGATGAGCAGCGAAATCAGTGCGATGGTGACAAACAGCCAGAAGCGTTCAGGCAGCTTCATCAGGCCGAAGGACAGCTTGCCGGTTTCCTCATCCGGCGTCCAGCTCTTAGGCATAAAGCCGATAACCAGTGTGAAAAACAGCGTAATGCCAAAGGTCCAGCCAAACGCGCGCGTCCAGTTGACCGGCGTTTTGTCCGCTTCCTCGAAGCAGAGCACCGTCGCGATGACCAGCATGAGCACCATCATGTAGTACCAGCGGGCGTAGTACACCCAGTTGAACAGCTGAAACATGGCGTTGAAGCCGGGAATCACCGCGCAGAAAAAGCAGATGATCAGCATGCGGTGCAGCCAGTCGGAATGTTTGCGGGACTGGAAATAGGCGATCGCACCGGAGCAGCCGAAGACCGGCAGCCAGGCGGACATCGACGCCCACTTGTTGTCCGAATCGGGGAAGAAATTTTCACGTGCGGGGATATCCTGCGGAAAGAAGAAGGCGTGCAGGATGTCCCAAAGCCTCTGAGGCTTCGAGTACAGCAGGAAATCCCATCCGGCGATCAGGCTTTCGGTGCGGGGATTCTGTACGACGGCAAAGTAGGAGGGCAGCAGGAATACGGCCGCACCTGCGGTGCCGACAACCGCTTCAAAACCGAGCCAGAGAAATTTGGATACGGTGCACTCCCATTCTCCCGAGGCCATGCGGACAAACCAGTAGATGAGAATAAAAAACACCTGGCCGATGAAGAAATAGTAGTTGCTCAGCGCGCTGAAAAAGACCATCAGCGCGAAAAAGCCGCGGCGGTTGTCCTTCATATACAGCTCGAGGCCGAGCAGCATCAGCGGAAAATAAATAATTGCCTCGTGGAAGTGATTGAAAAAAACGTTATAAATCGAAAAGCCGGAGAAGGCATACAAGATTCCGCCGAGCATGGCGAGATTCGGCCGCACAAACCGCCGCAGCAGCGCATAGGCGGCGGTGCCGGCACAGGCGAATTTCAGCATCAGCAGAGGTCCCATCAGATACGGCACCGCAGCACTTGGAAACGGAAGGGTCAGCCAGAAAAACGGGCTGCCCAGCAGGTAAAAGGAATAGGAACCGATAAAGTTGGCGCCCAGATCGGTGGTCCAGTTCCAGAAAACGTTGCCTTCCCGCACACAGTCGTGGGCAAGCCGGTAAAAGGCGATCTGCTGGACATTGAAATCCCCATAATAGATAAAATAGCCGCGGTCGAAGATGATGAACGGCAAAAACAGCAGAATACCCATCCCCAGCGTGACCAGAAAGGTCATCAAAAGGCGGCTCTGTGGTTTTTGCAGTGTGTTCTGCGGCAGTGTCTGTGCGGCGGTCATGCGGTTACCTCCTTTGCAGGTGGGACGGCTTCGTCCGACGGAGCGTCTTTCCGAAAAGCGTATAGCCATACCTCTGCCGCGCCCCAGACAAAGAGCAGCAGATTGACAGCCGAAAAGATCACCTGCGTCGGCTCAAATATGGCGTTCCACGGCGCGGCCGGATCGTTGATCGTGTTGTTGCGGATGAGCAGCATGAACTGGTTGACGAAGGTGGTCAGCGACAGGGCAATGAACAGCCACATATGCCGCAGGCGCCGGCTCCACACAAACAGCAGCAAGGCGAACGGCAGAACCACGATCTGATACCGCTCATGCTGGCGGGTGGTAAGCATGAAGATGCACTGCATGAACAGAAAGCAGCCGGCCCACAGGCTGCCGACCGCCCGGCCACGCAGCATAATGACGGCAAGCAGGGCCAGCGTGCCGAGAATAAACAGAAAGCTGAGCATATTCAGAGTGAAGCCGCCGATCATCATACCGGTTTCGGGATCCGGGTGTCCGAAAAAGAGTGAACGGTTGTCGGGTACCCAATTGAGGTTGAACAGTCCGTACAGATTATAGGTGTTCAGTGCGGCGTATGGGTATTTGCCCAGGCCGCCGAAATACACCTCGAACGGCAACGCAAGGCTCATCGCGCCGCGGACGGACCAGCTGCTGAAAATGAACGGCAGAAACGCGCCGTAGCCGGTCGCCATCGCAGCACCCACCCCGAGGACGGTTTTCTCCCATTTGTACCGCCGCAGCAGATACAAAAACAGCACCGGCGTGAAGTACAGCGTCTGCATTTTGGCCAGGCCCGCCACGGCAAACAAAACTGAGCCGAGAATCGGGCGGCCGCTTTCCACCGTATGGAACGACAACAGCAGAAAAAACAGCATCATGCCATCGGTCTGTCCCCAGCAGGCGGCATTGAAGACCGCTGAAGGGTTGAGCGCCCAGAAGCAGGCGGCGAGCAGCGCAAAGGTTTCTCCGCGTCTGCGGCAGCACAGATACAGCATCATGGCGGCGAGAATGTCGAACAGAATGGGGAAGAACTTCATCACCAGCATTTCAAACATCTCGTAGCGCTCGAGCGGGATAAATCGATAGAGCCAGCCGACAAGATACAAAACCACGAGATACACTGGCGGGTAATCCAGCGCGTACTGCCCGTCGGTCAGCCGGACATAGCAGTTGAAAAAGCCGTCCGGCAGAGAACGCGCCCAGGTTAAATACCAGCGGATATCGAAATAGTTGGTGTACAGCATGCCGATGCACAGGCGCACAACAAAAGCGAAAAGCAAGGCTCCGACGAGAAAATGAACGGCCCGCCGGCGGGATGCGGTTAATGCGGACATAGGCCCCTCCTTCGCTGCATAAGCGTTCGCTTCAATCTTGTCCCAGTATAGCAAAATGTGCGGGAAAAGAAAAGCGAAACTTGCCTGCTGCGGGAAATTTGCCCGATAAGCATGGACAAACCGCGGAAATCAAGATAAAATAAAAGAAGAATACGTTCTGCGCCGACACAGCAGCTGCCGGCGCCGGGAAATGAGGATTTGTCCAGTATGAGCCGAAATTTTTACGCTGTTTTGTCCCGGATGAAATACATCGACCGCTGGGCGCTCATGCGCAACACACGGGAGGAAAATCTCTGTGAACACAGTTATGAGACGGCGGTGCTGGCTCATGCGCTGGCAACGCTCACCAATCGGCGCTTCGGCGGCCGGGTGGATGTGGGACGCTGCGTGCTTCTTGCGCTGTATCACGATGCGTCGGAAATCCTGACCGGCGATATGCCTACACCGGTGAAATACTATAATCCGGCCATACGCGATGCCTACAAACAGGTGGAGGCGGTGGCCGCAGACAAGCTGCTGTCGATGCTGCCGGAGGATCTGCAGGACGAGTACCGTCCGCTGTTCGGCGAGACGGCGGACATGGAGCATCGGCTGGTCAAGGCGGCTGACAAGCTGTCCGCCCTGATTAAATGCGTGGAAGAGGAACGGATGGGCAACCGGGAATTTGCCAAGGCACGGCAGGCGACCTTTGACGCGGTGCGCGCGCTCGGCCTGCCGGCGGCGGATTGTTTTCTCGATGAGTTCCTGCCGGCTTACGAACTGACGCTTGACGAACAGGAGTAAAAAACGGATGCCCTGCGGCGGCGTCTTAATAAATTGTTAATAAACGTTAAGAATTTCTACCGCGTTTCTGAGCAGCTTTGTCCATGCGGATTGGTATACTGAACTCATGATCAACATCTGAGTGTTAGGAGTGGCAGTCATGGAGTGGCTGAGTGCGGCTATGGATATTCTGACAATTGTACTGGCAGCGGTGATTCTGCCGGTGATGGCATGGCAGGGCATCGTAACGCTTTTCGGCCTTCTGCCGCGGCGTCGGCGCCGGCCGCTCGAAGATCGGCAGTACCGGTTTGCGGTGGTGATCTGCGCGCGCAATGAAGAAGCGGTGATCGGCCACCTGATCGAGTCCCTGAAGGCACAGCGATACCCGAAGGAGAGCTACCGGGTATTTGTCATCGCGGACAACTGCACCGACAATACCGCTGGAGCGGCGGAAAAGGGCGGTGCCACAGTGTTTGAGCGGTTCAATCCCGAAAAGCGCGGCAAAGGTTATGCGATGCGCTGGGGGCTGCAGAAAATTCAGGAGCTGTATTCGGACGCATTCGATGCCGTGTGCGTGTTTGACGCCGACAATCTGGCGGAGGAAAACTTCCTCGCTGAAATGAATAAAGCGCTGTGCTCCGGCGCTGAGGTGGCTACCGGCTATCTCGAGCCAAAAAACCCGCAGGATTCCTGGACGAGCGGCTGCTATGCGCTGTACTGGCTGATGATGATGCGGTTTTACCACGAGGCACGCAACAACTGCGGCCTGTCGAACACCATTACCGGTACCGGCTTCGCCTTCAAGCTGTCCGCACTGGGGGAAGACGGGTGGAATACAGCCACCATTACCGAAGACTGCGAATTTACGATCCAGCAGGTATGCGCCGGCCACCATATCGCGGCGGTGCGTGAGGCGGTGTTCTACGATGAACAGCCGGTGACCCAGGCGGTATCCATGCGGCAGCGGTTCCGCTGGCTGGTAGGCACGATTCAATGCGGGAAGCAGTGCCTGCCGGCGGTGTGGCGCAGCGTGCGCAGGGGCAACTGGCGTGCACTGGATATGGCTGTGCATGTGCTCAGCGTGCCGGCTATGGCGCTGATGGTGCCGATGACGCTGGCCAGCCTTCTGGCGATGGCGCTCAACCCGGTGACCATGCCGTTTGCCCTGCCGTATATGATCGTCTCCGGCGTGCTCAACTGGCTGGCGATTTCCGGCGCGGGGCTGCTGGTGACCCTGCTCGAAAAGCGGCCGGTGCGTCCGCTCCTGCCGGCGGTACTGCTGCTGCCGCTGTTCATGATTCCGATGTCCTATATTTCGCTTGCGGCTCTGCTGCATCCGAAGGCGGAGTGGAAGCCGATTGCCCATTCCCGCAGCAAGAGTGTGACCGATATGGCCGGTTTGCGCTGAGGTTTTACCATAACAAGTCCCCGGTGACGATAAGTCGCCGGGGGCTTGCTTATTTTGTCCCGGAAAGTATCCTGAGGGATAAGCCGTGCGGAAAGCTTGTTCTGTCAAAAATTCCGAACCGGCATACAATGGAATGACGGGGAAACGGCGCAGGGAGGAAAAAGGTTTGCGCCGCTGTATAAACGTTTTCCGGGCAGGCAAAAATAAGGATGTTCCCTTTGGCCGCTGCCGAGGGGATGAACACGGTACAGCCGGTTGTCCTGAGCGGCCAAAACCCCGTTGGTTGGATGAAAAAAGCGGCAGGAGTGAAGACGGTATGCATCCCATCCACAGAGGAGATATTTATTATGCGGATCTGAGTCCGGTGGTGGGCTCGGAGCAGGGCGGAATCCGCCCGGTGCTGATCGTACAGAATGACGTTGGCAACCGCTTCAGCCCCACCGTGATTGCTGCTGCTATTACCAGTCAGAAGGACAAGGCAAGGCTGCCTACGCATATACAACTCAACTCCGCGGGCAGCGGTCTTGTGCGGGATTCTATTGTATTGCTCGAACAGATCCGGACCATCGACAAACGCCGGTTAAAGGAACACATGGGTCAGCTTGATGACAGTTCCATGCGTCGGGTGGACGAAGCGCTGCAGATCAGCTTTGGTCTGGGCGGTACGGTCGGAAAAACGGGTGAGAACAAAGAGGAGAAGCGCCGGGCAACATAAGCCCGGCGCTTTGCAGTTGTAAAAAGTACACCGGAGGGAAGGGGAGTGTGAGGGGGAACCGTCAGGGTTCCCTCCTCGCGCAACAATCACCCGCCCGCAGGCGTCAAAAGTGGGGGATCGAACGATTTCCCCACTTTTGCTCAGCTTGGCGAAAATGACCGGCGTCAGCCGGCCTTTTTTGCCAAGCTGGAAGCGCCGGGCAATATAAGCCCGGCGCTTTTTTGGATATGGCAGGACAAGCTCAGCTGTATTCCGCGCCTTACAGCATGAAGCGGAAAACACAGACAAGCAGAAAAGGATCCGCAGGCTTTTACAACTTCCTTACATCCGTCTGATGATTTCCTGCTCTCCACCGGGGTATACTTCCCTTAAGGCAAGCAAAGAGGAAGGAACGGGATAGCCGGTATGACACGCTATGTAACCGATACCAGAAAGTTTCGCGACAATATTGCGCTGCTCCGGAAAACGGTGGGTGAAGTGCCGGTGATCGGGGTGGTCAAGTGCAACGGATACGGCGCGGGAATCGTGCCGGCGGCACGGATTCTGGTTGAGGAGGGGGTTGCCATGCTGGCGGTGATGGAGCTCGGGGAGGCAGCTGCCCTGCGTGCGGCGGGGATCCACGCACCGGTTCTGATGCTGACGCCGGTGGTAACCGAAGAAGAAGTACGGGCGGTGACAGCGTATCAGCTGACCGCTTGTGTGGACTGTCCGCAGACCGCTGCTCTGCTGGAAAAGGAGGCTCTTCGTGCGGGCGTATGTGTTCCGGTGCACATAATGCTGGACACCGGTTTTGGACGGTTTGGCTTTCTGCCGGGGCAGGAGGAGGCTGTTCTGCAGATGCATGCCGCCTGCCCGCACCTGCATATCACAGGCTGCTTTTCCCATCTGCACGATTCTTTTGCGCAGAGCGACCGGGAGGTTCGCCGGCAGACGGCGTGTTTTCTGGCGATGACCGACAGACTGACGGCGGCCGGACTGGATGTGGGGATACGGCATATCGCCAGTACGGCGGCCGCACTGCGCTATCCGTATACGCGGCTGGATGCCGTGCGCGTGGGTTCGGCATTTTACGGTCTGCTGCCGCTTCGGGATATCTGGGGATTTCAGTCGGTTGGTCATCTCGAGTGTACTGTGGCGGCGGTCAAATGGCTGCCTAAGGGACATAACATCGGCTATGGCGATATGTACCGCACCCGGCGGCCTACCCGGATTGCCGTAATCCCGGTCGGACACTTCGACGGCTGGGGCATGGCCGGCGTCCGGGACAGCTTCCGCCTGCGGGATCATCTCCGCTATATTAAGGAGGATTTTCGCCGTATCGGCAGGGATAATCGTCTGTTTGTGGAAATCGGCGGCTGTAAGGCGCCGCTGCTTGGGCGCATGACCATGTCGAATGCCATTGCGGATGTGACCGACATTCCCTGCTGTACGGGCGATATCGTCACCATTCATACTTCACCCACTGGGATCAGCCCCGCCGTGGCCAGGATGTACATCTGAGCTGAGTCAATGCGCTTTTTCATCCGCTGGATGCCAGAAGGCTTCAATCTGTGACGGCGTCAGCGAGCGGGCGAAATCCCGTTTGTATTCAAGAAGCTGCTGCAGCTCGCGCACAATCTCAAACAGCACTGCACGTGTCTCGAATTCGGTTCGGGTTTCCGGCAGCGGCGCTGTGCGGAAATGCTGCCGCGTACGCTCAAGCTCGGCAAGCATATCGGCGGCGTTGTCGTGTTCGTGCAGCGTGCCGGCGAGCATCAGCATGAAGCTCTGCACAATATGGGCCTGCTCCGGGACCGATCCGAGCCGGGGAAGGTGTGAGCGGATGCGCGCGAGGATATCGCGCTGGCCGGTGCGCATGTCGATATAGTGCAGATAGTACTTGGCGTCCGGATGAAAGGAATTTTTGGCATAAGCTGCTGCCCGCCTGCGCGCCGCAGCAAGAAGGGTGTCCAGCCGATCGAAGACGGTGTCGAGATGGCCGGAATGGATACGGCCGGCAACAGCATCAGCCAGCTCTGCGGTAATCCGGCGAAGACTGTCTTCAATCTCCTGCTGATCAGTGCGTATGGCGGCGGTCTGACGGGGCATATACCAGTTGGTGAGAATCCCAGCGGTAATGCCAATGGCCATGAGTACCGCTTCGTTGAGGATCCCGCTGAGGGTGATGGCGCCGGTCGTCCACAGATGCAGCATCAGAACAGTGCTCATCGACATGCCCTCTTCGAGATGAAGCCACTGGCATACAGCAACAAACAGCAGTAGATAAACAGCTAACGACAGCACTGAAAAGTGCAGCAGGGTAAAGCTTATGCAGGCGATTGCCACTGCGGCGGCGAAAGCGCAGCAACGGCGGCCCGCCACCCGGAAGGTATCCCGGCGGGTATCCTGGATGCTCAGCATCGCAATAATCACGGATGAGGTGGCGAACCGCAGCCCGATGGCCTCAGAAACGGCGAGTGCCAGGCAGCAGCCTGCCACGATTTTTACCAGTTTGACCGGCTTCATGGGCGGGCCTCCTTTGGCTGCGTTTACCCGGTTCTCACGGCATACGGGAGAATATGGTTTGGGTGGCGGCCCGATCCGCGGTGCTTTTCGCTCCGGAAAACGCCGCCATTGCCAGCGGTGCAGGCGTATGCGCAGTCACTGGTAGTATGTACGGACAGCGGCGAAATTAACAGGCGGAAAGTCTTTCGATAGAACAAAATGCCGTTTTTTGCCCACGGCATGGACAGGCGCTGCCGGATTATGGTATACTTTTCGACAGCACCCGCGCGGGCGGAACCTATAACGACGGGGGAACGGCGTTCATGCTCGAGATTCTTCAAAACACCATCACCGGCCTCAACAGCGTGCTGTGGGGAGCGCCGATGATTATTCTGCTTTTTGGCACACATCTGTTTATGACGGTGCGTACCGGCGGCATTCAGCGCAAGCTTGGCACGGCGATTCGTCTGTCGGTCACCCGGGATGAAAATGCCGCCGGCGATATCAGTCAGTTTGCGGCGCTGACCACAGCTCTTGCGTCTACGATCGGGACGGGCAATATTATCGGCGTAGGTACCGCCATCGCGCTGGGCGGGCCGGGTGCTGTGCTGTGGTGCTGGCTGACCGGTGTTTTCGGTATTGCCACCAAATATGCCGAATCGCTGATCGCGGTCAAGTATCGGGTGAAAACGCGGGACGGCCGTATGCTGGGCGGGGCGATGTACGCACTGGAGCGCGGGCTGAACATGAAGTGGCTCGGGGTGGTTTTTGCCCTGTTCGCGGCGCTCGCCTCCTTTGGGATCGGCAGCGGTGTACAGTCCAATGCCATTTCCAAAATCGTCTGCACCACCCTGCCGGTACAGCCCTGGATGATCGGGGTGACGCTGGCGGTGATCACTTCGCTGGTGATTTTCGGCGGAGTAAAAATGATTTCCAAGGTGTGCGAACGGCTGGTGCCGGTGATGGCGGCCTTTTATGTGGTCGGCTGCCTGATCGTTCTGGGGCTGAATTATGACTACATCTGGCCGGCGTTGAAAACCATTGTGACGATGGCCTTTCGGCCGGGTGCGGCGGCAGGAGGGCTGGTGGGTTCCGGGTTGATGATGGCCGCACGATACGGTATTGCGCGCGGCCTGTTTTCCAACGAGTCCGGCATGGGATCGGCGCCGATTGTATCGGCTGCGGCGCAAACGCGCAATCCGGTCCGGCAGGCGCTGGTTTCTTCAACCGGCACATTTTGGGATACCGTGGTGGTCTGCCTTCTGACCGGTCTGGTGCTGGTGAGCAGTATTCTGAAAAATCCGGCGATCGATGTGTCCAATATCACCGACGGCGGAGAACTGTCTACGCTGGCTTTCAGCCAGATCCCGTATCTGGGGCCGATCATTCTTACCGTGGGCATCATTACATTTGCCTATTCCACCCTGCTGGGATGGTCTTATTACGGGGAACGGTGTACGGAATACCTCTTCGGCAAGCGGGCTCTGATCCCGTACCGCATCCTGTATCTGCTTGTGCTGACTGCGGCACCGATGATTAGCCTGAATCTGGTGTGGGAAGCGGCCGATACCCTGAATGCCCTGATGGCGATTCCCAATCTGATCGCCGTGCTGCTTCTGTCCGGACGGATCGCCAGGGAAACCAAGTACTATTTGCACGGTCGTCTTAATGAGGTGGATCAGGACGATATCCCGATTGTGGACAAATAAAGCCTGTTGCTGCCGCCGGCAAAAATGCCGGCGGCTTTTTTTGCATTAAAGGATATTTTCCGGAGTAGGCTGTTCGAGTTCTGCAAGCTTTTCCAGCTGATTGCGGCAGCGGATAAGCTCGGAGGCAAAATGGTCGTCGCCCTCATACCGCAGGGTGGATGGCAGTGTGGCGGCGGTTTCCTCAATTTTGCTGATATCGGCGTGCCGCATAAAGAAAGGAAACCAGCGGGTCTTCTCGTGAAATTCCATCACAAACTGATCGGTCAGTGCCGCACAGTCCTCCCGGCTGCCGGCGGTATACGCCTCTTCGATCCGGTCGAGCAGGCCGATCAGATAAGCGGTATTGCGGTTGACGGCGTTATTGGTGACGATACACGCCGCCAATACGGCGATAAGCAGCACGGCGGCAACGATCAGGCGTTTCATGGCGGAGCCTCCTCACTTTTCCTTGCGCACGATAAAGTAGTTGCGGGAGCGGTCAACGGTCAGCAGAAAAACATCCTCAAGGGTACAGGCGTTGTCGGCAAGCGTGCGTTCCACCCAGCTGTGATCTACTTCGCAGATGGACAGCGCCCAGTCGGAGATATGCCCGTCGCTGACCGCCACCACCGGCATACCGTTGTCCGGCTGGACGACCGAAAGGTCGCTGCAGGTGGGCGCGCGGAATTCGGGATTTTTGAATACACTGATCTTACCGTTGGTTTCGGCGATGGCGTATTCAATTTCCTGCAGATCGAAGACGTTCTGCATGCGCAGCGATTCCATCAGGTCTTCTGAGGTCAGCCGCAGCTTTTTCAGAGCTTTCTGGTCGAGCTTGCCCTTGCTGACCACCACGATCGGCGTTCCGCTGATGAGCCGGGAAAACAGCGAGGATTTGAGCATCAGGCCGGAGAACAGCAGCTCGAGCGCCACCAGGATCAGGATCGGGATCAGGCCGTTGATCAGCGGCATGCCGCTTTCCTGCATGGGAACGGCAGCCAGATCGGAGATCAGCAGCGTTACCACCAGTTCAATGGGCTGCAGTTCGCCGAGCTGCCGTTTGCCCATGATGCGCATGGCGGCAATAATGAATATGTAGATGATGACGGTGCGGATTGCGGTGATAGCCATAATAGAATACCTGCCTTTCTGTGATTGCGGTTGCCTGATGCCCATAGTATGGACCAGTTTTCGGGAATATATTCTCCGGATTGCGGACATACTTTTCAGAGAAATCGCGCGGTGGTCCAAAACGGTCGGCAAGCGGTTTTCGGTTTATGCCGCTGCTATGCGGCGGAAAGGCAGAGAATGCAGATGTTTACCAAAATAAGGAAGTTGTTTTCCGCGCCGCGCAATACGCCGGCGGTTCAGCCGCCGGAGGATCCTACGCCGATTACCGGCGTGCTGATGGATGACCTCGTTTACCTGCGGCAGCAGTTTGGGGTCAGCGCGGATCTGGTGATCCGGCGCATGGATATTGCCGGGCATAAGACGGCGTTGGTGAGCATCGAGGGCATGGTGGACCGGCATATGATGGCGGACGCTGTGATCCTGCCGATGACGCAGATTGCTGGGGATTATACGCCGGAGGAACTGATGGGGCACATCCGGGATGACGTTCTGGGGTTTGTGGATATGCTGCAGGTGTCCACTATGCAGGAGCTGATGGAGCTGGTGGCCTCCGGCTTCGGTGCGGTGCTGATCGACGGGGTGCCGTATGCGGTGCTCGGCGGTCTGCAAGCCTTTATGATCCGCAGCATCGGCGAACCCTCGGCCGAGATGACCATCCGCGGTTCGCGTGAGGGGTTTACCGAGGCAATCCGGGTCAATATCTCGATGATCCGTCGGCGGATGAAAACACCGGATCTTGTGTTTGAGATGATGAGTGCCGGCAAGACCAGCCACACCGCCATCTGCATGTGTTATATGAAAAACCGGGTGGCGCCCGCGCTGCTGCGGGACGTGCGGGCGCGTCTGGCGTCGCTGCCGCTGGATACGGTGTTGGAATCGGGTTATATTCAGCCGTTTCTGGAAAACCGGCCGCTGTCTTTATTCAACAGCGTGGATACCACCGAGCGGCCGGATACGCTGTGCGGCAAGGTGGCGGAAGGCCGGATTGCCATTCTGGTGGACGGCACCCCATTCGTGCTGATTACGCCGTATCTGTTTGTCGAACATTTCCAGTCGATGGACGATTACGCGATTCATCCGTATTATGCGAGTCTGATCCGAGTGATCAAATACGCCGCTTTTTTTATCGGGATGCTGCTGCCGGGGCTGTATGTCGCGATCGGCACCCATCATCCTGAGATGTTTCCCTCCGAGCTGCTGCTGTCTTTTTTGAAATCCGACTATTCCACGCCGTTTCCGCTGGTGGTGGAGGCGCTGATGATCCATTTCCTGTTTGAGATCATGCGGGAGGCCGGCCTGCGGTTCCCGAAAGCGGTCGGGCATGCGGTGAGCATTGTCGGCGCCCTGGTGATCGGGGAGTCGGCGGTCAACGCCGGACTGATCGGTGCGCCGATGGTCATCATTGTGGCGCTGACCGCCATCAGCTCCTTTGTGATCCCGTCGCTGTACGGCTCGATTGCGATTCTGCGCTTCGGCTTTATTGTGCTGGGCGGCGCGCTCGGCCTGTACGGCGTGATGGCCGGCCTGCTGCTCCTGCTGTGCAGCATCAGCGCCATCAACGTGGACAGTATCCCTTATCTTGCACCGCTTTCGCCGTTCAGCTTAAAGGCCATGCGGGACGTGTTCATCCGTGCGGACTGGCGCAAAATGGGACGGCGTCCGTTTCTTGTGCAGGATATGAAGGGTTCCGAAATCGCCGGCACCTCCGGAGAAAACACGCCGTAATGACCCGGCTTTGGCACTCTGTCGGCGGCGTGAGCGGAAAGGATGAATCGATTTTATGCTGAGTACCTCCCAAATCAGCGGCGGCCAGCTGGCGGCACTGTTGCTGGTCAGCCGTTTGTCAGTAGCGATGACCTATTCGGCAACCCGTCATCAGCTGTCGAATGGTCTGGATTTTGTGCTGTCCATCGTGCTGCAGTCGGTACTGCTTTTGCTGCTGTTCCTGCCGCTGTGGTGGTTTTCCCGGCGAACGGGCGGGGCCGGCACGCTGGACTACGGCTATCTCCTGTTTGGCCGCGGCGGCGCGGTGCTGGCAGTGATATATGCGCTCATCTGCCTGTATGTGCAGGCGGTGGAGCTGATCCGGTTCCGCTATTTTGTCACCACCGTGCTGTCCCCGGATATGCCGGTGGTGATCCTGTGCATCGTGTTGGTGCTGGCAGCGTATTCCGCAGCCCTGTACGGCGTGGAATCCCTTGCCCGGGCTGCCGCCATAGCTGCCGTGCTGATTGCCGCGGTTATTGCGTTTATTGCATTTGCCCTCATGCCGGAGATGGATGCGGCGTATTTCCCGCCGTTTCTGTACGATGGCTTTTCGCCGGTTATCGCCGGCTTGCTGGAGGAGACGCCGAGGACGATGGAAATTGCGGTGCTCGGCCTAATGCTGCCGTACTGTCGGAAAAAGACCAGCAGGGGCTTTGTGTGGTGGTGCGTTTTGCTGGCGGTGGTGATGGCGGTAATCCAGCTGACAACCGTCGGTGTGCTGGGCGATTTCGGCGGCATGGTCATGTTTTCCTATTACACCGCCATTACGGCTGCGCAGACAAGCGTTGTGCAGCGTCTGGATATTCTGGCGGTGACCATCTGGATTGCGGCCCTGTTTTTGAAGCTGGCGCTGTTCGGAATGCTGTTTATGGACTGCTTCAAACGACTGTTCCGGAAGAACGGCCGGCTTTCGGAAACCAATAAAAAACGTGTTTGTTTTGTGATCGGTGCGGTGCTGGCTCTGCTGCCCGCCATCTTGTTCGGCGGCACCGCCATGCAGGAGGAACGGGCTGTCATCTGGTCGATTTCATCGGCCGCAATCGGTGTGGCGGCGCTGCTGGTACCGCTGGTACTGCTGCTTGCGGATTACTGCCGCCGCCGGCGTGAGGCGCGAAAGGAGAATGCGCGATGAAAATGTGGGCGATTGTAGCCATACTGCTGCTGGGCATGTCGCTGCTGCCGAGCTGCCGGGAAAAATCCCAGATGTCCAGCCGGGCGGTGGTGACTGCCATCGGCATCGACGCCGATGGCGATGGCGGCTGTGCGCTGTCTGTACAGGCAGTAGAGGCGCTGAAAACTGCCGGCAGCCTGTCCCAGCAGGAGGGCAATGCGACCAGGGTATACACCGGCGGCGGGCAAACGGTGTCAGCGGCACTCGGCTCGTTTATCTCTACGCTGGGGCGCAGCGCTTATATCCTGCATAATCAGGCGATCGTGGTCGGGATGGAACAGGCACAGCAGCAGACGCTTACCACGCTTACCGATTATTTCATGCGCAATTATCAGGGGCGTCCGCTGGTGGATATGGTTATGGCGCGCGGCCGGGCAGAAGATGTGCTGCGGGTGCCGTCTGCTGCGTATGCGGTGCCGGCGGAGCAGCTGACGACCCTGCTGGAGGAGGCGGCGCAGTGGGGGATGGCGGTGCGTACCCACCTGCTCGATGTTGAGCGGGCGAACAGTGGAATGTTCGATGCCGTGATGCCGATTGTGGCGATACAGGGCGAAGGCGAGGAACAGATGCTGGTCACCGACGGGACTGCCTTTTTTCGTGACGGTGAATACGCCGGCGAACTGGATGCCGCTGGTACGCGCGGCCTTTTGTACGGCCGCAACGAGATGCAGCGCTGCCTGTATACTCTGGACACAGAAAGATGGGGAGCGGTGTCGCTGCAGGTGAGTGACGTATCCACCACCGTGTCGGTGCAGGAAAACGGAAAAACCGCAGCCTTTACCTTTTCGGTGAGTTGCCGGGCGGAGATTCTGGAGGAGCATAACACCGGCGAGGCGGACAAAGCTCTGCTCGAGGATATGAGTGAACGGCTGGAGCAAAAGATCGCAGAGGATGTGGAAGGGATGCTGGATGTTACCATCCGGCAGAACGGCTGTGATGTGCTCGGGCTTTGCCGGCGGCTGAAAAAGCAGGCTCCCTCGGTGATCCGTGGCTTTGAAGAGGAGTGGCCGGACCGCCTGCGGGATTGTCAGTATGTGGTGGAGGTTTCAGCGCAGGTGAACAGTGTCGGGGCGCAGATCAGCTGAGCTGGTGCCGGAAGGCGGTTTGTACTATACTGTTGGCAAATCGGCTGGAAAGAAGGGATGACGGTGGAAACGGCACGGCTTTATGCCCGTGAACTGCGTGAAGAGGACGCTCCGCGGGTGCATGCGCTGGCGTCTTGCCCGGAAGTGGCGCAGTATATGCGGTTTTCTGCACAGGAGACGATGGAGGGCACCCGTGCACTGATCCGGGAGTACCGCAGCGGCGGCGGACCCGATTTTCTCGTGGAGGAAAAGGGCACAGGCCGCGTCGCTGCCGTGTTTGCCTTCAAGGCAGCGGATGAGCCGCATGCCTATTCCCTGTCACATTTCAGTACGCCTGACCTGTGGGGAAAGGGTTACGGTACGGAATTGCTCATCGGAATGGTGCGGTATGCCCGTGATGTTCTGGGGGCGGAAAGGCTGTATGCCTATATTGTGGCGGATAACCGGGCGTCTTGCCGTATGGTGGAAAAGTGCGGCTTTCGGTTGGTGCAGACCCAGTATTTCGAGGATCTGCCGGGTGGTTTGTGCATCTATATCTGTATGCCGGATGAATGGGAAGGAGGGGACAGCCGTTAAGCGGCTGTCCCCTCCTTTTTCGGTTTGCTGTCTTCTTTTTCGGGCTTTTTGCAGAACAATTCCTGCACGCCTATATACAGCAGCAGCACCCCGAATATCCGCCGGAGCAGATCCACATGAATGACCGAAGCCAGCCATGCGGCGCCGAGTGAGGTGAGAATGCCGGCCAGTGTGCAGAGGATAACCGCCTTTTTTTCCACCAAATGGTTGCGGATGTGAGAGATAAGTGCTGCCGGTGCGCAGCAGATAAAATACAGCAGGTTGATGCCGCCGGCAATATATTGGTCGATGCCGGCGAAGCTGGTCAGGTAAAGGATCAGCAGGGAACCTCCACCGATGCCGAAGCCGCTGATGACCCCGGTGAGAAGGCCGACGAAAAAAGCCAGAATATTCACAGCAGCAGCACCGCCCGAATCCCGCCGTAAATAATCAGCAGCCCGAAAGCCCGGCGCAGCAGCGTTACAGGAATTTTGCCGAATACCCGGCCGGCTATGATGCCGCCGACCAGTCCACCCAATAGATACGGCCAGGCCATATAGAGATCGATCTGTCCCTTAAACAGATAGACTATGGCGGAAACCAGCGAGAGGGGCAGAATCACCGCCACCGAGGTGGCAAAGGCGCTGCGCTGTTCCATTTTCAGCCACTTGGTGAACAGCGGGACCAGAAACAGCCCGCCGCCGGAGCCAAAAAAGCCGTTCGCACCGCCCGCGAGTGCGCCGGTAATGACGTATTTGTATTTGTCTTTCATGTCCTTGACAGTCCTTTCTGCTAGGCTGCCGTTAGTCTTCCCGCCCGAGGATGGAACATGCGCAGCGCGGACAGAATAGAAAAAGATGGATGGAAAAAGAAAATGAAAAAAGTTGCGTTTATCTCTTGACAATTTGCGCAGTTTACGCTAATATATATGTCGCAACAGCGCATGGGGGCGTAGCTCAGCTGGGAGAGCGTACGGTTCGCATCCGTAAGGTCGAGAGTTCGATCCTCTTCGTCTCCACCATTACAATCTAATCCGAACATTTTTGTAACGCTTGACGTGTTCGGGTTAGTCGTTCAGATTGAACGCTAAAGAAATAACCCCGCTTTCCGGTAAGGGAAGGCGGGGTTATTCTCTTTTCCTGCTCATAGCTGCGCGAATAGCAAGCGCCGCCATGCAGTAATTTGTTATTGCTTCGTTCTTTTGCCTGTAAAGCTCCGACAGGCTCAACCCATACATTGCTTGCAGTTTTGCCCGATGTCCCGCATAGCGGCAACGCCGATCTATGAAGAACTGCCGCAATATTTCTTGTTCCTGCTGCGGCAACGTATTCAAAGCGGCTGCGATAAATGCGGCGCGTTGCCGTTCCGCCGCGTCCGTGCTTTCTTCCAGCACTCTAAAGCCTTCAAGCTCTGCTATTGCCGCTTCCCGCATTTTCTCAAAGTCCATTTTCAAGCCCTCGCAATTCCTCCGCCGCCCGCTCGATCCACTCTTCCCAATTTTCCGCCGCTATAACAACATTTAACGGCGTGGGTGAATGTCCGAAAACGTCCTGCGGATCGTCCGGAAAGTGCGCATAATGCAGCGCTTTCAATGTTTCGTCCCGCCGAAGCTTCAACATTGCGGCGTTTTCAATTCGTGCAACCTCGTTTTCATCTTTGAAGCGCCCGCCGGAAGCAAGCGCCCGTTTCGTGTAATCGTCAAAATATAACCGCCGGATCACAAACGCTTCCCGCTCCGGCAGACGATCGACCGCCGCGCGGACAATTTCGCATAGCTCTTTTTTCTCTATGCGTTCGTCGAACTCTTCCGCGCTTTCACCCTCTATCAAGTCGCCCGCTTCCGTCCCGCTCCCGTCCTTGTCGTTCTCAATAATTGCATTGAGAGAGGAACACGGCTGCGGAAATATGCGCTTGTCGCCCTCTCGGACGTTGCCGAACATGGCGTATACCTGTTGTTTGTATTTGAAGTTTATGTAGCTTGTAAGTGCAAATCCCTTTTCCGGATCGAAGGCGTTTACAGCTTCAACCAGCGCCAAATATCCGCATTGCATGAAATCATCAAGATCAACAAACGCGTTTTGCTCAATGATTGAACGGTATTTCACCGCCAAGTAGTAAATATGCCGCCTGTTCTGCGCCCAAAGCAGCGCAAAGGCCTCTTTATTGCCCGCCTTCGCCCGCGCTGCTAATTCCTCATTGCACCATAGCTTTCCCATAAGCTCATACGCTCGCCGCGTCCGGCTCTGTAACTTCTATATTTTGATCGTTCGACAGCTTGCAATAAAGGCTAATATCATCGGTATAGCCTTCGTAGTTGTCTATGCGTTTAATGTCGTAGAACTTGCCGCCGTACTCCACCAGCATTTCCGTTGTTACGTCGGTTCTATGATTGACCGTGAAAACAACCTCTTCCGCCGCGTTCACCATTGCGGAAGCGTAGAACTCGCTTCCGGACAACTGCCGATAGTAAGCCCACAGCCTCCCGCTATGGATCGGTCGCCATTCTTCCGTGTTGAACCCGTGTTCGTTTGTCGTGCTTGTAAAAGCAATAATGCGGATTTTCTTATCTTTCAGCTTCATTCCTGCCGCTCCCTCCGTTATAGCGTCCGTATATATTCTTCGTATTTCTCCGTTAAACCTACATAAGCGTCAAGCAGACTTGCCATGCCGTCTATGCGCTGCTTTGCGGCTTGATTTTTGACCGGAACAATATTGCCGTTTACGTCGGTTTTAACGTGTCCTTGATATTGAAATCCTTTACCAGCAGGCCGCGCAATTCGTTAGGGTTATTTTGTGCGCGGGCAACCTTTGTTTGAAGATCATCTATTTTCTTGATCGTGCCTAACGCGGGGTTTGCCTTCTGCCATGCCTCCGGCTGCGTCCATTCCTCGCGGCTGTCAAGCTCATAGAGGATTGGAAGAAACGTATCATCTTTGAAAACGCCGTCGACGATATTGCAGGCCGTCGCATACATTTCATCAAAGATGTTTTCGCGGATCGTTCCCGCCGTCGTTATCATAATCAAGAGCGGCTGGCGGCGGGCGCTCTGCGATTGCTTCATAACCTCGTATAAATTGCGGTCTTTAATGCCGTGCAATTCGTCGATCACAACGCAATGAGAATTTAGGCCGTCCATGCTGCCGCTGTCCTTGCTCAACGCCTCCATTTTTGAAAACGTGTTTGCAAACCCTCATACGGGGAACGACCGCCGCCGCGCTTCTTTTTCCGCTTGCTCATTGTTTACGCTCCTTTCGCTTCCGACGGCCTGCCGTATGAAGTTTCTTTCGGTAAGCAGCCGTATTTCTTCTTGTGCCATGCCTCGAACTTCGCTTGATTGTCCGGATCATCGAAGAAACTTCCGATCGCTTCAAACAAGCCCCGACAATGCGCCGCCATGACGGGCGCGGGCATTGTGTCAAGCTGTACCGTTATCCCGCTCATGTGTTAGGCCTCCTTTTCAAGAAATGTCGCCGCCGGAACGGTAAGCGCCTTGCAAATCGCTACATAGTCCGAAACGGTAAGGCGCTGCTTCCCGCTTAAAATAAGATTGAGTTTCGGCGGCGCAATGCCGCTTTTTTTGCTCAACGTTGTTTGCTTAATTCCTTTTTCAGAGATATAAAACTTGATATTTCCTGCTACGTTCACTTCGTCCGCCTCCTTTAATTTCGAACTTCGAAGTTACAAGTACATTATACGGTTCGAATTTCGAAATGTCAATAGGATTTTTCGAATTTTGAAGTTTTCTATTTACTAAATCGAAATTTTCTGATAGAATAGCAACGGGAGGCGATACCATGACATTTGGCGAACGCTTGAAAGAACTGCGTAAAAAAAGAGGACTAACCCAAAAAGAGTTAGCCCAACTTATCAGCGCAAAAAATAATTCCGTGAGTAATTGGGAAAACGATCAAAATATACCCACCGCAAGTGTTGTTTTTTCTCTTGCTCGTGCGCTCAATGTTACCGTTGAAGATTTAATAGGCCATTACAGCATGGACGAAGTAATAGCAATAGGGGAAAAACCTTTTGACGAACGAACCCGCTATGAAAAGCTGGTCTATAATGTTTTTCACGAATATTCTTCCGATATTGGACGTGGGTTAAAAGCGGCTGGTGGTTCTTTTGAAAGTTTTGCGCAAATCCTCGATAATATATTGACAGAGCAAGCGGAAAACGATACTTCTATTGATCCCGAACGTGCGGAAAGTTTAAGAAATGAACTGCGCGGGATAATGTCCGGTTATAACTCTCTTACCGACGAAGGGAAAGAATTTGTAAAACAGTCCTTAAAAACTGCGCTTGCCGCTTATTCTAAAGGCGCGGAGGAACAGTAATGCCGGAAGCATTAAACGCGGTCATATACGCCCGCTATTCCTCCGATCGTCAGACAGAACAAAGCATAGAAGGACAATTACGGGAATGTTACGCATTTGCGAAAGCGAATGATATAGCCGTAATTGATACCTATATTGACCGCGCTATCAGCGGAAAGACGGACAACCGCCCCGCCTTTCAAAAGATGATAGAGGACAGCGCAAAGCGTCAGTTTCAAGCCGTCATTGTGTACCGCCTCGACCGCTTCACCCGCAACCGCTACGACAGCGCAATTTATAAAGCCCGTTTGAAGAAAAACGGCGTGAAGGTTCTTTCCGCTATGGAGAACTTGAACGGATCGCCGGAAAGTATCATCATGGAAAGCCTGCTTGAAGGCATGGCGGAATATTACAGCGTTGAATTGTCGCAGAAGATCACGCGCGGCATGAGAGAAAACGCCTTAAAGGGTAAGGCGCTGGGCGGTCAGCGCGTATTAGGGTACAAGGTCAATTCCGATTGCTATTTTGAGATTGACGAAACAACCGCGCCCGTTGTCGTTGATATTTTCAAGCTGTACAGCAGCGGCAAGACGGTAAAAGAAATATGCGACATTCTCAACGCTCGCGGCGTGAAAACGGCTCGCGGCGGCGCGTTCAATAAAAATAGCCTGCATACTATCTTGACGAACAAGAAGTACATAGGCATTTACAAAACAAAGTATGGGGAGATCGTTGGCGGCATTCCGGCGATCATCGACAAAGAATTATTTGAAATGGTGGCGTTGCGTATGGAGCAAAACAAAAAAGCCCCCGCAAGAGCGAAGGCAGAAATAAACTATTTGCTTTCAACAAAGCTGTTTTGCGGTAAATGCCGCTCCGCTATGGTGGGAGAAAGCGGCACAAGCAAGACGGGCAAGAAGTATTATTACTATGCCTGCGTCAAGAAGAAGCGTGAAAAGGCCTGCGACAAAAGCAACGTGAAAAAAGACTGGATCGAAGATTTAGTGATCCAGCGTACCGTTACGGACATTCTGAAAGACGATGTTATAGATAAGATCGCGGATCGGCTTGTTGAATTGCAGAAGGCGGAAGCCGCCGAAAGCGGGACAATGCTTTATTTGGAAAACTCCCTTGCTGAAATTCAAGTTTCTATCAAAAACATTATGACCGCGATTGAAAAGGGGATCATAACCGAAAGCACGAAAACCCGCTTGACCGAATTAGAGGACGAAAAGCGCAACGTTGAAATAGAGATCGCAAAAGAAAGCATTGCGCGGCGGATCATCAGCAGGGAACAAATTATTTATTGGATTTCCAGTTTTAAGGACGGCGACATAACAAGCGAAAAATACCGCCAGCAGCTTATTGATACCTTTGTTCACGCCGTTTTCGTCTATGATGATAAGATTGTCATAACCTACAATTACAGCGGCGAAAACAATACCGCTACTATTTCGGATTTGGACTTATCAAGTCCACCAAACCTAGAAGAAGCCTTGATTTTTTCAAGGCTTCTTCTTTTTATGCCCGTACGGATGAAATGGCGAAAGAGAGGCATCCGTAAGACCACGAGAATCGAGGGGATGCGATCTATATAGAGCATGGAAAACCACTTCCTCCAAAGGAATGCCGATCAGAACGATGCTGTGTTGGCGTGGCTGAAAAGGCATGAGAACAGCACCGCTCCCAGTCAGGGAACAGGATGCAGACCGGAGGGGAAACAGAGTTTTTCAGGTTGGCGTGTTCTTTTACCCTGTCAAAACGGTATCCGGTTAGTTCCTCGTTGTGGCAGGTTGTGTCTGTGCAGCGTGTATCCATCCGGTCAGTTTTGATCTTTAGCAGGCTCTCCAACGTAAATTAGTGATGCTGCCTCCTCAGTGCACCTTACTTCTGCGGCCTTTTATTTATGCAAACCGGATGGCAGCGATACAATTCCATTTGCTCAATCGGATGAATATTGGCACCTTAATCGGACATAGACGGCGGCAGCAACGGGGCGGCACAAAGCCCCTGTGTCCGCTGCCCTTCCTTATCTTAACAATCATTAGTTGTGCGCTTGCTGGCAGAGGCGGAGAATGAAACACGTGAATAAACAGAACGGATTGCTCCTGATAAGCGGAACGGTTTGCACGCCAGTCTGTCCGCGGGGAGATGATTTCTGCTGTGTTTGAGCGAAAGACGTCCGAAAGAACGAAGAGGCCGGCATGTTTTCCCCAAAAAAGCAAGAAGCCGGCGATACTGCGTTTTCGCGCAGAAGAAATTTCTTTACCGCATCGCGCGTTTTATGCTACAATGAGAAAAACGGGGGTGTAATTATGGAGGAAATGTCGATGCAGAAAAATGGCCGACCGGTGAAGTACGGCAGTTTTCTCGTTGTACCCTTGAAGTATGACCCGGCTTCTTTTGTACAGACGCGTCTGGAGGCGATCGGGAAAAAGGTGCCGATGACCACGATGGATCTGAATGAAAATATTAAGTCCATGCTCAGCCATACCGGTGAAGCGGCGGTCGGTGCGTGCTACGCCATCGGTTGTCCGGTGTTGGTATCCGGGCTTTGCGGAGCATCCGCTGCGGTGTCGCAGGCTTTCCGTGTAACGGCAGACGGGCAGACCTATGCGTTTGCTCTGACGACCTCTTATCTGTACGTGTTTCACACGCAGGTAGCCTTTCTTTGCCTGAATCTGTCCTTCTCGCGCATGGAGGCGCTCAAGGCTGTCTGCAATCCTGGCTCAGCACGCAGCAGCGCAGTTTTTGCGTGGGTGGACAGCGCGGGACAGGCGCGCACGTTTTCACTGGAAACGTGGCTGCAGGATTTCTGTGCGTCGCTTGGCCTGCGCAAGTTTTTCGATGGTGAATCGTCGTTCCTGCTGGATGCCTATGCCTATATGTTTGCGTTGGTGCCCGACCGATTTGATACGCTGGATGAAATGCAGCAGTTTACCTTTAATCTGCATAAGATGATGCCGCCCGACGCACCGATTGAGGATGCCTCCGAAGCGGATATCCGTTATGTTTACGCGGTAAGGGAACAGACGCTGGGGACCTATCGCTGGGGCTGTTGTGTGTCCTCACAGACAATTTCCTACGTGGTGGCGGACGCGGCGATGGATTTTGAAGCGGAGAGGAAGCAGCAGGCGGCCGACGGTCTCCCGGTGGTGCTTTTGGCGTTGTATGAGAAATATACCTGCCTGCGGTTTACCGAGCTGATTACGCAGTTGGACAAGGGGCAGATCAGACATCTGAAAACGCTCAAAAAGCTGATGCTGCAATTTCAGGCTTTTGGCACGGTGACGCCGGCCAACCTTTCGCGCTGGCATAATGTCAAGCAGATTTATGCCGATCTGCTGGAGGTCTGTGATATTCCGACGGCCATTCAGGACATCAGCAGTAAGCTGAATATATTGACCGAGCATCAGCAGGAAATCGAACGGGCACGCAGTGAAACAGTCATCAATATCATCACCATTTTCGGCATCGTATCGATTCTGGCCTCGGTGTTGTCCATTGTCCAAATCCTGTCCGGCGGGGATGCGGTGATCTGGATCTCAACGATTTTGACCACTGCGGCGCTGGCGCTGGTAACGGTAATCGCCGTACGGCTGCGCAGGTAGTGGCTGGGGGGGGATTCCTGCCGGACTCCCTTTTTAAACGAAAGCAGGGCTGCGTGATCCTTCAAGGACAGACATTTTGTCTGTCCTTTTTCTTGGCTTAAATTTTGAACCGGACGGACACGCATACATGAACACTCGCCGAATATACTGGAAAGGCAACAGCTAAGCAGGAGGGAGGCAGGCAGCCTTGGCGTTTTCCGACCAAGAGATTCTGGCGCGTATCATCGAATGTGAGGCCGGCGGGGAAGGCGAAACAGGCATGAAAGCCGTGGCATGCGTGGTGATGAATCGGGTGAATATCACCTATGGGGAATACGGCAGGATCGAAAGCACTGTCCGTGCGGTGGTGTATCAGCCGGGACAGTTCGTGTGCGTGCGTGAAACAGTGGGCGGGCAGTATAATCGGCAGAATATCTATAACATGCGGCCCACTCAGGTGCATTATGACATAGCGAACTGGGCAATCGCCGGCAATCGCCTGACCAATCTGGGATTTGCCCTGTGGTATTTCAATCCCTTTTCCCCGAGCTGTCGGTCTTTTTTTCCGTCGGAAGTCGGCCGTTTTGTCATCCGTATCGGCGACCATTGCTTTTATAATCCTACCGAAGCCTATGCCGATACATAAAAGTGGAAAGGAAAGGTGTACATATGGAGCACAATCACCGTCAGGACTGCGCGGGGGGCCGGGGGGCTTCCTCGTGGAACGCTGCCTCCCCGTCCAATGCCGTGCAGCGTCCGGATTTTACCACGCCGCCGCCGGTGGATTTCAACACCGAGGAAATGCGCGGCTCGATGCAGCTGATTTTGTCCGATAATATCGGTGAATTCGTCGTCATCGAATTTCTCATCGGCACCGAACAGATGATGCGCAAGCAGGGAATCCTGTATTTTGTCGGTACCAGCTATGTCACCCTGTACGACGATATGGCGAACAACTTCATCGTCTGCGACATTTTCTCCATCAAGTTTGTATATTTCTATTTTCCCGGACAGCGACCGGGAAGAAACTATAATCTGCTGCCGGGCGGCAATGGTTTCGGCGGAAACCAGCGCTGACAGCATACCGTTTCGGACATAAGGCGGCGTTAAGTGGAAAGCCGACGCAGCCCCTCCCGTGCAGCCGCATGGAAGGGGCTGCGTTTATGCTTAAAAGCATAAACGCAGCGACAGAAACAGGCCGGCGTAAGGCCGGCATAGAAAAATGATAGACCCCGCCGGCTTTTGTATGATATAATAACAACAGATAGGCGCAGAGAAAAAAGAAATCACCGTTCATCCTATGCGGAGAAGGGGTGTACGAATGAAAAAATATTTGCCATCGTGTCTGCTGTTTATGGTGTTTGAAGTGATTGCCGTGGTTTTATGGCTGACCAGGGACAATCTGTTTTATCTGCTGAATTTCACCTATATCGGCGGGTGCATAGCTTTGGGGACGGCGTTTTTTGCGGCTGGAAAAAAGTATGCCAGGCGATTTGTCCAGTTTGCCGTAGGTTCCTATATGCTGATTTATCTCGGCCTCATCTCGCAGGAGAACATGCAGATTGAGGGGTTTTGGTATTATCTGTTTCTGGGGGTTTTTGAGGCAGCCACGATTCATTATGCGGTGGCAAAAATTTTCGGGCCGCTTTTGTTCGGCCGGGGCTGGTGCGGATATGCGTGCTGGACGGCGATGGTTCTGGATCTGCTTCCCTATAAGCGGCCGGCAGGGGAGAGAAAGCGGATAGGTTTTGTGCGCTATATCGTGTTTGTGTGTGCTCTGCTCCTTGTGTCTGCCCTGTTCCTTCTGAAAGTAGGCCATTTGGAAAAAATCATGTTCTGGCTGTTCCTCGGCGGCAATGTCCTGTATTATGCGGTTGGTATTCTTCTGGCCTTTTTATGGAAAGATAACCGGGCTTTCTGTAAATATATCTGTCCGGTTACTGTTTTTATGAAGCCGATGAGCTATTTTTCTCTTCTTCGGGTGCATTGCGAGGAGAGCAAGTGCATAAACTGCGGAAAATGCCTGAAGGTATGCCCAATGAATGTGGAAGTGAATAAGGAGTCCCGTAAGCGGAAAAATGCAACGGAATGTATCCTGTGTTATGAATGTACCAAAGAATGTCCTGTGCGTGCGCTGCACTGATCGTTCCTTTTCGGTGCCGTTTTGTCGTCACCGGGCGGGAAAGGCTCTGGCTGCGGGTTTCACGGGGCGGTTCTAGTAATATTTTGCAGAGTTTCTGCTGTTCTGCCAAATTCGCAGCGCCGTAAAGCCGGCGGTACAAAAGAGGAGGCGTACCGTTTACGGTACGCCTCCTCTTTTGCGTTGCCTTATCCAATGGATTCACGCGCATCCAGCCGCCGGGAGTACCGGTGCAGCAGGAAGACCACGAGCTTTTCGAGCAGATTGACCGCCAGAATGACCAGCGAGATCACCGCGGTACCTTCCAGGAAGGACTGCGCTTCCATCTGTGGGATCAGCAGAGCCAGCGGCATGGTTTTGAAGTTGGCCAGAAAAGATACGGCCGAGATGGTAATCATGGAATTGACAAAAATATAGCTGTACATCTCCATGATGGTTTCCTTGGTGCTGGGGATGTACACCGAGCACAGCATGCGGAACCGGCTGATGCCTAGGGTATCCGCCACATCCTCCAGATTGCGGTTCATCTTCAGCAGGGAGTTGTAGGCCAGCAGATAGGGGGAAGAGAAGAAGTGCACAATGTTGACGATCACCAGGATGATAATGGTGGAGTAAAACGGCATGCTTTTGAAGGTGAATACATACGAAAGGCCAAGCACGATGCCGGGGATCGCCAAGGAGATCATCGACAGCAGATGCAGCAGCTTATTGGGCAGCGTCTTGCCGGTGCGTGAGGTGACATAAGCGAAGAAATAGGCGAGGATCGTACCGACCAGCGCCGCGAGCAGCGCAATGGTAATCGAGTTGACCAGATAGGTGCCGGCGCCCTTGGAGAAGGCCTTGCCGATGTTCTCGAGCGACAGCTGCATGTTTACCGGATATTTGCTGACCACGCTGAGCAGCGCAAAAGCGAGGATCGGCAGACAGATGGCGATGAAGGTACAGATGCACACGACGTAGGCCAGTGCATCGCGGCGGGGATTTTTTTTGACCACATAGCTTTTGCTGAGATTGCCGGCCGCGGCAGAACCGCTCTTTTTGAGATCAAGCAGAAAGGCGATGAAAGCCGGAGCCAGCAGGACGACGCCGACGAAGGCGCCGCTGGAGAAGTTCATCAGGCCGACTACTTCGCGGTACATGTATACCGGCAGGGTCATGATCTTGCCGCCGGTAATCAGCGGCACGCCGTAGTCGGTGAAAACCATAGTGAACACCGCGAGCAGCGAGGAGACAAGCGCCTGCCGCATGTTCGGCAGGGTGATGGCGGCAAACTGGCGCCGCTTGGAGATGCCGAGCACCTGCGCCGCCTCGTAGGTGGTGTAGTCTTCATACTGGAAAGCGTCGCTGAGCATAAGGAAAGAAACCGGGAACGAATACATTACCGATCCCATGATAATGCCGGTATAGCCGTACAGGCCGATGTTGATGCCCAGCAGGTTGGTGAGGATGCCGTTGTCTCCGAACAGCAGCACAAGTCCCATGCCGTGCGAAATACTGGGAATCAGCATCGGGATGGTGAACAGGATGCTCCAGATCGACTTGAAGCGGATGCCGGAGCGGTGGATACAGAACGCCAGCAGGAATGACAGGCCAACCGAAATCACGGTGGAAATCAGGGTGGTCAGCACGGAGTTTTTGAGCATAGGCAGGAACTGCGCGGAGGAAAGCACGGTGCTGACGTCGCTGATATGGATGTTGCCGATCAGCAGAAAAAGCGGCAGCGCGACGGTAACGAACAGGTACGCCGCCAACAGCCATTTTACCGCCCGAAAACCTCTGTTTTTCATTCGGCGCTGCCTCCCCGGTAGCCCACGAGTGCTTGATATTTGCGCTCCATCTGGTCCACCACGAAGCTGCGGACATAATCGCTGGCCGGATGGTGATAGATGTTGTGGGGCGTGTCGAGCTGTTCGGCCTTGCCTTTTTCCATAACCATGATGCGGTCGCTGAGGTAGAAGGCCTCTTCCTGATCGTGGGTGATGAACAGCATGGTCGCATGGAATTTTTTCTGAATGGCTTTCAGCTCAGCCTTCATGATTTCACGGTTGGTCACATCGAGCGCGGAAATCGGTTCGTCGAGCAGGATGATGTCGGGATTCATCGCCAGCGTGCGGGCAATAGCGACGCGCTGCTGCTGGCCGCCGGAGAGCTGGTGCGGCTTTTTCTTAAGCTGGTCGGTCATGCCGATCTGCTCAAGGGTGTCGAGCGCCGTCTGCCGAGCGGTGGCAGCGGTCTCTTTGTGCAGCTTAAGTGCGTATTCTACATTCTGCAGCACGGTCATATTCGGAAACAGAGCGTAGTTTTGGAAGACGATGCCCATGCCGCGCTCGAAGCTGGGCAGGTGGGAGATATCCTGTTCTCCCTTGATGATTTCGCCGCTGTCGGCAGTTTCCAGACCGATGAGGATGCGCAGCAGGGTGGTTTTGCCGCACCCGCTGACGCCGAGAACCGAAAGGAACTCACCCTCGTATACATCAAAGGTAATGTTGTCCAGAATCTTTTTGCTGTCGAAGCTTTTGCAGAGATTACGCACCTGCAGTTTTTTGTTCAGTACTTCCATAAGTTGAGCAGCCTCTCTTTCTCATCGGCGTCGTCGATGCCGGACATATCTGCATATTGGATATTCTGAGGATAGTTAGGTACGTTGTTGTTTTGTTCGGTCAGAACAGCCTCGGGAGAAAAATTCTCCTTGTCATATACCATGCTTTGGTGAATGAGATAGTCGAAAACCTCATTTACGCCGCTTTTTTTCTCTTTGCCGGCCACAATGGCGTTACCGGTGAGGGAATAGGGAGATCCTTCGGGCGGGTAGATGATTTCCAGCGGCACGCTATTGTTGATTTCGCTGACCGCCTGGAAGGTCATGCCAAGCCCGATTGCGGTTTCGCCCTGAATCATCATCTTGATCGGCCCGGAACCGGATTCGGTAAATTGCTTAAGGTTTTCATGCAGCCTATCGACGTACTCAAGGGTTTTTTCTTCACCCCAGAGGTTCACCCAGTTCTGATAGAAGAAATAACCGGTACCGCTGGATTTGGGATCGGGCATGGCGATCAGATTGCGGTACCGCGGGTCAAGCAGTTCCTCATAGGTCTGCGGTGCGGGGAGGCCGTATTTGCCCAAAACATCGCGGTTGACGACGATAGCTCCAGCAAAGCGCTCCCAGATTACCCATTTGCCGCCCTGCTCCTCTGGAGACAGACCGGGCAGATAATCCAGTCTGCTGCGGCCGCGTACATCGGTCAGCTCATCCTGGATTTTAGACAAGTAGCCGGTTTCCAGTCCCATAAGGATATCGATGTCGGTTTTCTTCTTTTCCACGGCCACCTTGGCAGCCGCTTTTCCGGTAGGCATGTACATGACCACGATGTTGTACTGAGGGAACTGCCTGCGCAGATCCTCCTGTACGTAATCGTTGCGGAACTGTTCACTCGATGAACAAATCACGATTGTGTCCTCAGCATAGCGCAGCGTGTAGCCTGTCAGACAAAGGGTGATGACCGCCAGTATTGCGATAATTTTTTTCAAATCAACCATCCTGTCCATTCTGATATAAAAAGGTATGCTTTTTTATATGATGGATGAGCAGGATGAATGACTGCAGAAAGATGAGCGGATTGTATAAATGCGACACCGCAATTCTTTTGTTTTTATTGACAAGTTTCACAAAACTCAAGCAGTCTTAATAGGCATACCTTTGGGTAAAAGATGGTATCATTGTAACGGAGTCCTAACGAAAAGTCAATTGTGGAAGTGGAAATCATTGCCTCAGTATTTCCACATCGCCAGCAGACGTTCTTTTTCCGCCGGATTTTCAATGCCGGTCATATCGGCATAATGGATATTGGTAGGATAGTGCGGGATGGTGTTGATTTGATTTTCCATAATGGTTTCGGGAGAGAAGTTCGCTTTGTCATACTGCAGGCATTCGTGGATAAGATAATCAAAAACCTCAGCTACACCGCTTTTTTGCTGTTTACCTTCCAGCAAGGCGGTGCCGGTGAGAGAATAGGGGGAACCTTCGGACGGATAGATGATCTCAAAGGGCATACCGCTGTTGATTTCATTGACCGCCTGAAAGGTGAGCGCAAGGCCGACTGCGGTTTCGCCCTGGATCATCATTTTGATCGGCCCGGAACCGGATTCCGTGAACTGCTTGAGATTGCTGTGCAGCTTATCAACATAGGCGAGAGCTTTTTCTTCGCCCCAAATGTTTACCCAGTTTTTATAGAAAAAATAACCGGTGCCGCTGGACTTGGGATCCGGCATGGCGATCAGATCGCGGTATTGCGGGTCCAGCAGGTCTTCGTAGGTCTGGGGAACGGGCAATCCGTATTTTTTCAGCGTCTGGGTGTTGACGACAATGGCGCCGGCCTGCCGTTCCCAAGTCACCCACTTGTTGCCGTTGTCTTCAGGCGTAAGTCCCGGCAGATAATCGATCCGACTGAGCCCGCTGATGTCCGCCAGGGAATCCTGGATTTTGGACAGATAGCCTGTTTCCAGCCCAACCAGAATATCGATATCGGTTTTTTCCTTTTCTACGGCCACCTTGGCGGCGGCCTTGCCGGTGGACATGTACATCACGACGATGTTGTACTGCGGAAACTTTGCCCGCAGAGCCTCCTGAATGTAGTCGTTGCGGAACTGCTCGCTTGATGAACAGATTACGATGGTATCCTCTGCCGCCCGCAGTGTGTAGCCGGAAAGGACGATGGTCAGAATAACCAGTAAAGCAATTACTTTTTTCATAAAGCTCCTCTTTGTTCAAAAAAAGTCAACATATTATGATTTTGAACTCAACGGATATCATACACATAAAATTTGTATTTGTCAATCGGATGAAAAAATACTGTAACTATGAACAAATATCATGCGGTAAGAAAGGGATGGTGTTCAAATAAAACCGAAACCCCCACCGCAGGCTTTTGTCTGCGGTGAGGGTGTTGGAAGGAATAAACAGATGAGATTTATTTATCTGTGGAATCGTTGCTTTCTTCAATGATTTGGATGTCGTCTTCGACTTCCTTTTTGGATTTCTCCTCCAGCCCCAGCTTGTCGGCAACTTTTTTCTTGGCTCTACGCCAGAAAACAACGACAACCGCGCCGACAGCAATAACGACGCCGGCGATTGCCTGAACAGCATAGGTCATAACCGAAGGATCAATGTAAGCAGGTTGAGAAATAAACAGCATGATGTAATCCTCCTAAAATTAACGTTTATGCGTCAGCCGATCGACGATATATTCACCGCCGAAAGAGCCGTTTGAACCGAAATGATAGAAATAGCGTTCCCGTATGGCTTTGATTTCGTCGTGATAATCCTGATTTTTCAGCAAATTTCTGACGACCTGCGCTGTTTGATCAAGCTGCTCCTTGTTCAGCGCAACGCCCAACTGACTGCGGAGCTGAATTTCCTGCGGAACAAGCCCGATTTTATCGTAATGAGGATTTTCCATTTTCATTTTGGTATTGATAAAAAGGGCAGGTTTGAGCGTGGCAAAGCTAAACTCCAAGCCGATACCGGACCAGTCGGTAATCAACAGATCCGATGCGTACGTGGATACGTTGGAAGAGAAATCCAACTCAAAGGTCAGACCGTCACCGATTTTGTCCTTGTATTTCGCTACCAGAAGATCCATTTTTGGACGGTACCGTTTCATATATTCGGGATGCGGCCGCACGATCAGATGATAATCGTCGCCATAAAGGGCATCAATAAGGATTTCGATGCAGCTGTCGAGCAGGTTATCCTCCTGCCAGGAAGGACCGATGAGAATTTGTTTTCTGACCTGCGTCTGGACGGGAGTGTTTTCGTAGGAAGCGACAAGCTTTTCCAGCAGCGGATAACCGAATTCAACCAGTGTTTTTTCCTTGGTGCCGTAAACGGCTTCGGTAGCTTGTATTTCTTCGCAGGCGTGCGGTCCGACACAGAATACCGTGTCAAAATTATCCAGAGCATGCTCACGGAAACCCATATGGATGCTGGCAGCGTCGTGGGGCACATAGATATATTCAATATCCTTGCGCACAAGGGAGCGCTTGATGTAATAATTGTCGAGATCCGGCGTAGTCATAACCACCATATCGGCATCCATTTTCATCATCATGGGGATCATTTTCTTCACACCGATGTAATAGGGCTTGATGCGTGGCTGCTGCTCGGCCAGCGTGAAGATAGCATCCTCGGAATCGTTTGTGATATAGTGGATGGTGACGTTGGTCTTTTTCAGCAGATAGCTGATGAGCGCCTCATAATACTTATAAAAACCGCTGCGCTCGGCATAAAAAACAAGGTGTTTGTTGGCGATGCTGAAAAAGCGCTTATAGTCGGCTTTTTCTCTTTTTTCCTTTTCGCTTTTGCGAAAAAGATGCCTTTTATCGCCAAGACTTTCCAGCGCTGCGAGTTCCTTGCGGCTTTCCTCCAGTGCTTTGTAGTCGACATATTTCTTGGGCGGTATCACTGCATTGAGTGCGTACAGCTGCACAATAGCAAACAGATTGCTGGCTACCCAATACAGCGCGATACCGGCGGGAACGAAAAAGCCCAAATAAAGGGAAAGCCCGACGGAAAGCGCCATGGTGCTGTATTTATTGAGTCGGCTTTGTTCAGCCTGAAGTACGTTGGATGTATTCTGCGCAAAGCAGAGCAGCCAGGAAGACGCCCCGGCAATGATCGGCACAATAATCGTAATGCCCAAAACAACGCTGGGATTCCAGGAAAGATCGATGCCCAGAAAGTTTAGCTGGAAATCCTGAATACTCTGAAGGATTGCCGCGATATCCAAGCTGGGGAATTGTCCTTGTAACGCGAGAAAGGCGTCAGTGTAAGCTGGATTTTTAATGGCCTCCACAGCGGCAAGCTGGATAGAAGAGGCGTCTGCAGCAGTACCGGTAAGTTCCGTAGTCAGATTGTTGAAAGCCTGAATGAGATCGGCCGGCAGATGGAAAAGGCAGTCAAACGGATTATAAATGACCCCCACGACCCCCATCAGCAGCACCAGCTGGATGATCAGTGGGATCAGACTGGCAAGAGGGTTGTATTTTTTTGCCTTGTACAGCTTGGATTGTTCTTCGGCAATCGTATCAGGATCACCGAAATAGCGTGCCTTAATCCGGTTGAGTGCAGGCTGCATTTCCACCATTTTGATGGAATTTTTCTGCACCCAAACCGATAGGGGCAACAGGATAATTTTGGTGAACAGTGTAAAGATAATAATGGCAACCCCATAATTGCCGATAAGCCGGTAGCACCATTCCATAATGAAGCCGAGAGGCAATGCCAGCCAGCTGATAATAGTATCCATTTTCCACAAAACCCCTTTGAATAAATCGGCCGCATTTTTCGACCCGGCAGAGAAGCCGTATGGCACCCCTTACGTTTGCATTTCCTTACCCTTCGATATTATATATCAATCAGTATATTACAAAATTTCGAGATTGTCTATGTTCCGGAAATAGGTTTCTGAAAATTATAAAAAATTACGATTTTTTTGGCGGGGATTTCGACAATTATACATAATATGCATATTCGAGGCGGCAGTTATACACATGCGGTATTTACGAACCGCCATAGGCGGCATACGTAGACCCGAGAAGAATCTGTGCCGCGGAATTGACACTATTGCTTATCCATGATAAACTGATAGGCGCTTGATTAAAAATGGAAAAAGCGGGGAGGCTGGGAGGCTTCCGGCGCCAAAGGAAGGGGTAGCTCGTGGAAATGGATGATCGAACGTCCGTTGAGCAGGAGAACACATTGCCGGCAAAGAAAAAATGGTTTACGCTAAAGCAGAAAATCGCGTTTTCTGTAGCGGTGAATGCCTTTGCTGTGCTTTCGGTGCTGTTTTTTGCGCCACTGGAAATCTATTTGGGCAATATCAATGAGTTTAATTTTCCCTTCAATCATATTTGGTGGCTTCTTTTGGCAGGATGTGTGATTTTGGTGGCGGTCGGCACGGCGGTGGAGTGCCTGTTTCCCGACAAGCTGTTTTTGGCCTCCAATGCGGCCGTATTTGCGCTTGCGCTATGCTGCTATGCACAGGCTATGTTTCTCAACGGCAAAATGGGGACGCTTACCGGAGAGAACAAGGTGTATGGAACCGGCGTGATTGTGACGAATCTACTGATCTGGTTTTTGATTCTGGCAGCCATTGCTGTGCTGGCGGTGATTCTGGTGAAGAAAAAGAAGCACCGGATATTCACCACGGCGCTGACCTTTTCTTCTCTGGCGCTGGTGGCTATGCAGACGGTCGCGTTCGTTTCGCTGCTGCTTTCCACGGACATGTCGTCTTTCAAGAAAAGCGATTATTTGACCAGCGATGGGGAATTTGAACTCGCGTCGGAAAATAATGTCATTGTATTTGTTCTGGATACTCTGGATGACGATTACTTAATAGAAACTCTGGAGCGTTACCCGGATATGCTGGACGGTTTAGACGGTTTTACCTATTATCCGGATTCCATCAGCACGCACAGCCGGACCTATCCTTCCATTACCTATCTGCTGACCGGTGAAATCTGTCACTTCGATATTCCTTATAAGGAATATATCAATAAGTCGTTTGCGGACAGTAATTTTCTGCCGCAGATTTACGATGCCGGTACGGATATCCGGTTGTTTACCGAGTCTCCCTATATCGGCGAGTCGGTAAAGGATAAGGTGCAGAACTGCTCCGATATCCGGCAGAATGATCTGGATATCATCTCTATCCCGGGACTATTCAAGCAGATGCTGAAGATCTCGTTGTACCGGGAATTGCCCTATGCAGTAAAGCCCCGCTTCCAGTACAGCATCGGTATGGTGAACAGCACGGTGGCGAACCTGCCTGAACCGTTTATCCCGGAAGACGATGCGTTGTTTTTTGAACAATTCCGGGAAAGTGGGCTGTCGGTCAGTAAAGAGTATGCGAATGCCTTTCGCTTCTATCATTTCAACGGTGCGCACTATGGGTACAACATCAACCAGTACGGCGAGAGAACCGAGAATCCGGATGTGGTCGATGCCGTGCGGGGTAATTTCTATATTATCGAATCGTATATCCGACAGATGCAGGAACAGGGGATTTACGAGGATGCCCCCATCATTATCACCGCGGATCACGGAAGATCGGGAGCCGTCAGCTGGGAAGAGCTGGAGGTCATTGGTACCCCCTGCTCGGCTATGCTGGTTAAGGAAGCGGGAAAAGGTGAAGGGGATCCAGTACAGATTTCGCAGGCGTCTGTGGGGCACCCCGACCTGTTCCCGACGATTCTGGCAGCATACGGTTTGGACTATTCGGCATATGGTCGTCCGATTTATGAGATCGGCGAAGATGAACAGCGGGAACGGTATTATTACTTTTCCGCATTTGTGGATGACGATGACGGCGAGATTGCTCTGCGTGAGTATGTGATTGATGGAGATGCGCGGGAGCGCGCTAACTGGAAGCTTACCGGGCGTTATTGGGATATCAACTACTCTCAGCGGGCGGTATCCCGAAAACGTCTGGCCGATTTTCTGAAATAAGTCGATATGACCCGCAAAAGAACGGAGCCGCGGTAATTACCGCGGCTCCGTTCTTTTGCGGGTTTGCTTACCCGGCAATCGACTGATAAAGATTGATCAGACCGGTCACCGTGACAATCAGGATCAGGATCGGCGTCAGAAAGCGAATGCAAAGGATCCAGGCTTTTTTTAGCCGAAACCGGGTGCCATCGGCCTCGATTTCCCGGGCTAAAATGTCGGGATCCCATTTCCAGCCGATAAAATAGCACATTAGAATGCCGCCCAGCGGCAAAATGAAATTATCCGTGAGCACGCCCACCAGATCGAAGAAAGTATAACCGGCCAGTTTGATGCCGGAGAGCGGACCAAAAGACAGGGCGCTGGGGATGCCCAGCAGGAAGATGGCCCCGGCGACGAGCAGCACCGCCTTTTTGCGGCTCCAGCCCCAGCTTCCGGTCACATAGGAGACCACAACCTCCAACAGCGCGATAGCGCTGGTAACAGCGGCGAAAAAGACCAGAAGGAAGAAAACCGCAGCAAAAAGGACGCCAAGCGGAATTTCTGCAAAAACGCGGGGGAGTGTTTCAAAGATCAGCTGGGGACCCTGGCCGACTTCCAGGCCAAAGGAAAAAACCGCCGGAAAAATGGCGATGCCGGCGAGCAGGGCAACCGAGGTGTCGAGCGCCGCTACATTGGCGCAGGAGCGCCGGATATTTTCTTTTTTATTGAGATAGCTGCCGTAGGTGACCGTAATCCCCATGCAGAGGCTCAGTGAATAAAAGACCTGGCCGAGCGCGGCGCTGACGGAGGACAGGGAAAAGGATCCGCTGCCGGAGGGGACAAACATGAATTTAAGCCCCTGCACGGCGTTCGGCAGCGTCAGGTTGCGTACAATGATGATAATCAGCAGAACGAACAGCGCAGGCATCATGATTTTACTGGCCTTTTCGATACCTTTGACGCCAAGCAGGCAGATGGCGGCAGCGGCAGCCATAAAGACAAAATGCCATACCACCGGTTCCGTGCCGCTGCCGATAAATGCGTCAAAGCTGGCCGGTGCCGCAAAGGTGGTCAGATAGCTGAAAAAATATTTCAGGATCCAGCCGCCGATTACACTATAATAGCTCAGGATAATAAAGGCGGCCAAAACGCCGAGAAAACCGACGATACCCGCCCGTGGGTGAACCCTGCGGTAGCTGGCGACGGCATTTTCCCCGCTGTACCGCCCAAGGCTCATTTCGAGCATCATGACCGGCAGCCCCAGAAGGACGATAAAGATCAAATAGGCCAGCAGAAAGAAAAAGCCGCCGTTGCGGCCCATGAGATAGGGGAACTTCCATAGATTCCCCAGCCCGATGGCTGCGCCGGCTGTCGCCAGCAGAAAGCCGATCCGGCTTGTCCATTGATTTTGTTTCACACGGATCTTCCTTTACGTATTTTGACAGTCTCTGCGGTGGGTGCGCCATCCGGTATCCGGCGCTGCGTATTTATCCGCCGCGTTTTCCGAACGCATGCCGCGGACGGCGCACAGCCGTCCTGTCCGCCCGATTCTGACCGGCGGCGCAGGATTGTCCTCTATTGTAGCAGAAAACGGCTTGAGCAACAAGTCTTGAGTGCGGGTCAGACGGCGTGTTTGAGCAGCAGATCCACAAAATCCAGCAGCAGCTGTTTTTGTGCCGGGGTCAGACGGGCATATTTCTGCATGAGCTCATCCTGCCGGTAGGATGCCTGCTCTGGGGAGGCACCGGAAAGGATAGCGGCCATGTCGCCGCGCAAAGCGGCACAGATCCGCCCGAGCGTATCTAGGCTGATTTTGGTCACACCACGTTCAAGCTGACTGATATAGCCCACGGTAACACCCAGTTTTTCAGCCAGCTGTTCCTGCGTCATGCCGCGCTGCCTGCGCAGCCGCTGGATGCGCTGGCCTATGATGGGGTAATCAATTCCCACATGCCTCACCTCGCATCAATTCTGATAGTGATAGCTCTATAAATGAAGACATTAAAAGCTAAAATTATAGTTATAGCTATTGAAAACGGCAAAATTCTTGATATAATGATAGAATAATATGATCCGTCGTATGCCGAACGCCGGGCGAAAATCACTGTTGAGAGGATAGATGTGAAGGAACTTGGGCGGCGACCCCGCCTGAAGTTAAAAACAGGAAGGCGGGGAGAATGTGGATGTTTATGAATGGATGGCGGTTTTCGGTTCGCTGATTCTGGGAGCGATTGTACTGTATGCCATCTATGCCGGCCGCCGTCCGAAAGGCTGAATTTGTTCAGCGGATTTGGCCTGCTTGGGCGGAAAAAGGAGATTGAGAAGAAAAAGGCGCTTGAATTGTTCATAGACTTATGCTATGATGCCCATGATACGAGGATGTATGCCGTGGCGGCAGAAACGGCCAAAACGGTTAAAGGACGTTAAGGGGATAATGAAATGAACATCAATAAAAACCAGTTTGAAATCCTGTCCTATATTGAGCGGGAGGGCGGCCGTAAAATTACGCAGCGGGAGCTGGCAGACCGCACCCGGCTGTCGCTTGGCCTGGCCAACCGTACGCTGGGCGAGCTGGACAATCTGGGTCTGGTGAGCTTCAATGCCAAGAAGGAAATTCAGGTGACCAAAAGCGGGCTGGAGGCGCTGGAGCCTTATCGGGTAAAGCGGGCAGTGATTATTGCGGCGGGCTTTGGCTCACGTTTGGTGCCGATTACCCTGAATACGCCGAAGCCGCTGGTGAGAGTGCATGGCAAACCGATTGTGGAAACGCTGCTGGATGCTATTGTCAAGGCGGGCATAATGGAAATCGTGCTGGTGCGCGGCTATCTCGGCGAGCAATTTGAAATTTTGCGTCAGAAATACCCGCAAATCCGTTTTTTGGAGAATCCACTCTTCAACGAGGCCAACAACATTTCCTCTGCCTGGTTGGCGAGGGATCTGCTGCAGAATGCTTATGTGTGCGAAGCGGATCTGCTGCTGGGCAATCCAGATCTGATCCGCAAATACGAATATCATTCCAACTATCTCGGACAATATAAGGATGTTACCGACGACTGGTGCTTCAAGGTCAAGCAGGGCATCATCCGGGAACTGCTGGTGGGTGGACGGGAATGCTATCACATGTACGGCATTTCCTACTGGGATGCCAGAGACGGTGCCCGTCTGGCCGAGGACATCGATGCGGTATACAAGATGCCCGGCGGCAAGGAAAAGTATTGGGATGAAGTGGCGCTGCGGGTTTTCAGTAAGAATTATCGTGTGGAGGTCCGTCCGTGCGATGAAGGGGACATAGTGGAGATTGATACCTTTAATGAACTGAAAAAAATCGATCCCGTTTATGCGGTATAAACGCGCAAGGCCGCATGCCACAAAAGCATGCGGCCTTGCTGCAGGGGATGAAGAGGTGAAAGCGTGGCAAGCCGTTATCTCAATATGATGGCCTATCCGCGTCGACAGCATCTGGCTTATTTTCGACAGCTGGCTTACCCCTATGTTGGGACAACGGTCAATGTTAAGATCACGATGTGGCGCGAGTGGGTAAAAGCAAACAAACTCCCGTTTTTTCTGTCGTTCTGTTACTGTGCGGCGCATGCGGCAAATGCCATACCGGAGTTCCGGCAGCGGCTCCGTGGTGAGGCGGTTGTGGAATATGACTGGTGTAAAACTTCGCATACCGTGGCGCTGGAAAATGGCACCTATGCGTATTGTACGCTGAACAGCCGGATGCCGTTTGAAGCATATATCCCCTATGCGGTGGAGACGCAGGAAAAGGCGAAGGCCGCCGGGTGCCTGATGGATAAAGAAGAGGAGGCGGAGTCGCTTCTGTTTGTATCCACTCTGCCGTGGATAACCTACACCGCTTTGATTCAGCCGGTCCCCATGCCGGCGGACAGCAACCCACGTATTACCTGGGGAAAAGCGTTTGAGCAGGATGGAGAAACTTTTCTGCCAGTATCGGTTTTGTGTCATCATGGACTGGCAGATGGGCTGCATATTGCCAGGTTCTATCAGGTGCTGGATGATGAGCTGCAAAAGCTGGCGGAAACCGGTATGGTATAAATAAATACAAAGAAAAGACCGACTCTCTGCGCAAGGCGGAGGGACGGTCTTTTTGGATTAAAGCGTAACCAGTGTCTGCTGACACCAGGAAAACAGCAGGGAAAAGGCCTTTGGATCGTATTCTGCCGGACGGGTCCGCAGCTCAAGCGCTGTCCGCAGCACTTCCCGGTCGATGCCGTGCAGATGTTCTGCCAGTTCCCGTTTCTTCCGCACGTATTTGCCGGTACGCAGAAAATACAGATTCTGCAGCAGGTAAAACACCGCTTTATATGCACCGCGCAGGGCCTCATCGTCCTGCGGTGCAGCAGAGTGGATATATCGATGACACAGCTCATGATATAAATTTCCGATCCCGATTTTCACCTGATTGCGGATATCCTCGGCGGTATACGCCGGAACCAGCGCCGCGAGTGTGCCGAAGCAGTCCCGGGTGTCATGAACCAGCTGCCAGATTTCGCAGGGGTTCCATGCGGCAAGTTCCGCCCGTCCGCAGATAAAGCCGCAGGCCCGGTCGGCATGACCGAGCGACCGGATAATGGCACGGTAGGCATCCATATCCGGGATGCGCAGCACATCCAGAACCACCATGATATCGATGTCGCTTTCTGCATCCGCTTCACCGCGGAAATAGCTGCCCTGCAGTCCAACATACAGCAGCCTTTCCCCAAAGGATTGCCGAAGCGAATGGATCATTTGCGCCAGATAATCTTCAATATCCAGCATAATCCGCCTCCTCACAGTGACCGGCTTTTGTCGTCGATGAACTGCCGGATCTGTTCAAGACCCTCTTCAGAGAGCGGAAAATCCTGTGCTTCACCGTGGTCCGCCAGATCAAAGCACAGATCCTGCGTCCAGGTATAGACATGCAGCGTATCTTCTTCCGGCTCGATCCGGTAACGCAGGGAACCGTGTGAACCGGTAAACGGATTGCCGCTGCGGTAGTAGCCGACACGACTGATTTCGAGCATGGCCGACATTCCTTCCTCTTTGGAATTTACTTCTCAATCCGGGCGTGGTTTTCCAGAACATAGCGGTAGAACTTGACCGCCTTGGCGACCGCGTCCACGTCCACGTTTTCGTCCCGGGCATGCACGCTTCCCATCTGCTGGCCGCTGATAACAAGCGGGGCAAAGCGTACCGCACACGGGCAGTATGGCGCATAGTGGCGTGCGTCGGTGCCGCCGAGCATGATATAGGGGGCAACGCCGGCATCCGGAAAGCATTCGCGCACACATTCTTCCACAAAGCGATAGTTCGGGTTTTCCATATCCACCACCGGTGAGCAGTCGTGTCCCTCCAGCAGCTCGACATCAATACCGTATTTCTGCGCCTCGCGGCGGAGAATTTCCATCGATTCCGCCATCGGCTGATGGATCATAAAGCGCAGGTTGGCGGTTACGCTCGCTTCCGCCGGAATAACATTCGGGGAAGCGCTGCCCTGCATCATCGTGAAAGCGCAGGTGGTGGCGAGCATGGCGCCCGCCTGACCGCTTACTTTTGGCAACACGATTTTCAGCAGCGGCTCAAACAGCCACAGGTTGCCGAACAGCAGCCGGAAGGGAAAGCGCATATCTGTTGCCATCGAGCGGAACATCCGCCGGATCGGCGGCGTGAATTTTTTCCGGAAGGGCGAATGCATTTCCATATGATTGACAAACGCGGCGAGGCGGGCAATGGGAGTGTTTTTCGGCGGGGTGCTGGAATGCCCGCCCTCGGCGCGGGCGACAAAGCGCACGTCCGCATAGCCCTTTTCCAGAATGCCCAGCATCGCGTAGTGGCCGGTCAGGCCAGGCATCGGCGCATGGACGATCGCGCCGCCTTCGTCGAGCACGAGATCCAGCTTCACGCCGTGCGCCTGCAGATATTCAGCGGTTTTGGGAGCGCCATCTCCCATGATTTCCTCGTTGCAGGAGCTGGCCACATACACGTCGCAGGAGGGGGTGAAGTTTTCGCGCAGCAGTTCTTCCACCGCCTCGAGAATTGCACACAGCGAACCCTTGGTATCCATTGTGCCGCGGCCCCAGATGCGGCCTTCGGCGATCTTGCCGGCAAAGGGCGGATATTTCCATTCGCCGGTCGCTTCGACGACATCCTGATGGGACATCAGCAGCACGGCATGATCGTGTGACTTTCCCGGCCAGCGGAACAGCAGGGAGCCGTCGATTTCCGTCTTCTCCAGCTTTTCATGGATCAGCGGGAAAAGCTGCGCCAGAACTGCATGGAAACGATCGAATTTCGAGAGATCATCTGCGCCGCGCAGGCTGATGGTTTCGCACTGGATCATCTGCGAGAGATCTCCGACATATTTATCCCGTTCCGCTTCAGTAAACGCAACCGCGGGTTTGGCGGCGGAGTGCGTGCTGCGGCCGATCATAAACGTATGGACTACGGCGATCAGCAGCAGAAGAATCAGCAGCCCGATCAGGCCGAGCAGGATGTAAAGCAGCCACATCATGTTTCATTTCTCCTTTTCTCTTTTGGGGCTGCGGCTTTGTCCAGTCCCAGTTTTTCCGCGATGACCTCTGTCCTGACGGTGTAGGTTCCGCTGATTTCGTAATATGGAAGGCCGTGCTTCCGGCATTGTGCCAGATGGAAACGATTGTCCGCGATAAGCGACTCCGGCGTGAGCAGAGAGTCATCCAGACGCGTCTCAATGGCGCCGGCATACTTACGGATGACATCGAAATGTCCGCGGATATAGTCTTCTGTCATGATCAGGCAGCAGTGGCGGATCTCCGCCAGATACTCGGCGGAAAAATCTTCCCGCCAGGTAAACGGGATATAACAGCCCTCCAGCACAAGGTTCTGCCGATTCTCGATCGCGGTTTTGATGATTTCCCGCAGGATCGGCCAAAGGCAGACGGTCAGCTGGTCGTCATCCTCCGGGGTGAGCGGAATCTGTCCGCTGCGGATCAGCCCCATTTTCAGATGATCGATGGACAGATAGGGGAGGGCATACCGCTCAAGCAGCTTCTGGGCCAGCAGCGTTTTGCCGGTATGCGAGCTGCCGGCGAGCAAAAAAATCATGTGAGGCGTCTCCCTTCCTGCGGCGGGCCGACTTACAGCATGTTTTTCTTATACAGCAGGCGGGCAAAAGCGATCGAGATCAGCGCCGCCACCGGCACCAGAATCGCCACCTGGCTGGCCGCGGCCGGCACAAAAATGCACAGCGCCACCATCGCAATAAAAGGCGCGATGGCTACCTTGGGGGCTTTGGAAAAATACTTGAAACCCAGCGCGCCGAACAGTGCGGGCACTACGTTATCGAACGCGGGCTGTAGTACCGGAGAATTGAGCACCGGGGTGAGCGGGGCGAGCAGCAGCACCCCGATGGCCAGCACGGCACAGGTGGTTATCGCGGAAGCCGCAACCGAAAGGGTGGAAACGATCTCGTTTTCCTTGGTTCCGTACTCCGTGCCGGCCGTGTCACGGGCATTCATACAGCAGGGGATTTTTAGGTTGGAGAGGTTTCCGGTCACGAAAGCGAGATAGGTGGCGCCGGTACCGAGCATCGGCGCATAGGTCGCCACCTCGACCAGGCTGGACGGCAGATAGATCAGACAGATGCCGCCGGTACCGATGAGCAGGCCGGTTAGGTTCGGGCCGGTGCCGAAATAGATGCCGATAAACAATGGTACGCAGAGCATCAGCAGCAGTGCGCCGCCGGTCCATAAACGGCCGGATACGTGCATGCGGTCTTCAAAGGACATATCTTTCTTTTCCCGTGTTTTCATCCTTGTTCCCCTCCTTTCAGGCGCCGGTGATGCCGCCGGTAATATACGCGTAGCCAATGGCCGACGCCATGCCGATAATCATGCTCAGCGACAGCGAGAAGCTGTCCAGCCATTTGAAATGCTCGCGGCGGGCCAGCAGGCTGAAAAGCCACATGAATACGGCGGAAACTGCGATGACCACAAGGCTGGTGAAGTCGCCGGTGGTTACACCGGCAAATCCGGCGCCGATGAAGGCGCATACCATACCGACAAACATGGCGTTGAACATAATGGTGCCCCAGCGGTTGTCCTTCTGTGAAACGCCGGACATCTTTTTCTGATACCGTTTGAGACCGATGATGCAGAACAGGCCGCCCCAGATGATGCCGATGGTCATCACGAAGGCGATAGTGACAAATGATTCGCCGGTCATCGCGGAAGCCGCCAGCTCCTGCATGCCGGTCGCTTTGGCAGCCATGTCCGCCGCCATCACTTCATAATGCAGCGCACCGATGACCGAAAGCCGCAGCCAAGGAAGCGGGATGCCGAGAGAACCGGCCAGCGTGATGACACCGATGAGAATGCCGATGGACGGCACTACCGAAAAGACCACACTGGAGGACAGCACCTTATTGAGTTTTTTCTTATCCATGCCGATGCGCACCCCTTCACGGTACGCCTTAAACAGAAATACGGCTGCCATCAGCATCACAAAGATAATGACAATCCCGGCGATCAGGTACATCACGCCGCTATTGGCTTTGGTAAGAAAGTCCGTCATGGATGTTCATCCTCCTTTTTCCCGGATTCATATCCTTTTTTGAAGCGGATTTCACAGTGGGAATCTCCGTGTGCAATGGTTTTGGGCAGCTCCAGCCGTCCGCCGTAAGAGGCGGCGATGCCGCGGTCCCCGCACATCGCGATGTCGCACAGCCGTCCGATTTCCTCGTCGGTGCAGCCAAGCTTCTGCCAGGCTTTTACCAGCGGACAGTAATGGAAATCGATGGACAGCGTTTCATCGGTGCTTTCCACAATATCCATTTCGAAAACCAGCCGTGCCGGCAGGGTAAACAAGGTGCTTTTGAGCCCTTTGAAGCTGTCGGTTTTGCCCTTTTTGACCAGATTCATCCCCTGAAAGCAGCCGCAGCGCCGGATCGCCGTTTCAGCGAAATCCTCCCAGGCCAAGCCCTTCTGCTGTGCTTCGTCGCACAGCAGATACAGCCACATGGCGCGATGTTCCAGCTGTTCACGGATGGCCTGCAGTATGCCGTTTTTATGTTTGGGTTCGTTGGTGATGCAGCTCATGCCGTCCTCCTTTGTGTAATTTCTTCGTTGTGAACTTTGTGATAAGTATAACATACTCCCGGGGAATGTACAACGGCCGAATGTGCCAAATGCGGCCGAATCGGCGGATAGCTTGCATTCTGGCGGGGAAACTGATAGAATGGGTTTCAGTGACCAAAATCGACATTTCCGGACATAGGAGGGCGGGAATATGCGCAATTTTTTAAAAATGCTGTTTAGCCGCATGGCCGTGGTGGTGCTGGCGCTTGCTCTCCAGGTGGCGGCGCTGATCCTGATGCTGGTTATTTTTGAAGATTATGTGGTCTTCTTTTATGCTTTCTGCCTGCTGATCAGTCTCCTGGCGGTGCTGAAAATCGTCAATGACCGAAGCAATCCTGGCTACAAAATTGCCTGGCTGATTCCGATTCTGCTTTTCCCGATTTTTGGCGGGATTTTCTATCTGCTCTTCGGCGGAAACCGGCTCGGCCGCCGTACCCGGCACAGAATGCAGAAGGTCAATGAAAAGATGAAACAGGCACTGCCGCCGGATCCGCAGCTCCAGACGCAGCTGAAGGCCGAAAGCCCCCGTGCAGCACATCAGTCGCGTTATATCCAGAACAAGGCATTCTGTCCGCCATGCCGCGGTACTTTTTCGGAATACCTGCCTTCCGGCGAAGAGAAGTTTGCGCGTCTTAAGGAAGAACTGGTAAAGGCCAAACGGTATATTTTTCTGGAGTACTTCATCATTCAGGAAGGCATCATGTGGGATACGGTGCTGGATATCCTGAAAGAAAAGGTAAAGCAGGGGGTGGATGTCCGGGTTATTTATGACGACGTCGGTTCGCTGACCACTCTGCCGTATCATTATGAGCGCCGACTGGAGGAGGCCGGCATCGCCTGCTGTGTGTTCAACCCGTTTGTACCGGTGCTCTCCGCCCGGCTCAATAACCGTGATCATCGCAAAATCCTGGTCATTGACGGGTATATCGGGTTCACCGGCGGCATCAATCTGGCGGATGAATACATCAACGCTTACCCGAAGCATGGCCACTGGAAGGATTCCGCCATTTTGCTGAAAGGGGAAGCGGTATGGAATCTGACGGTAATGTTTTTGTCGCTGTGGGAATATATTCGCGGCGTGGACGAAGACTATAACCGTTACCGGCCGTTGCCGGAAGAACTGGCGGAGGTGCGACTGCCGGACGATCAGGCAGGGTATATCCAGCCATTTGCCGACAGCCCGCTGGACAACGAGGCGGTGGGTGAAAGCGTTTATCTCAACATGATTACCCAGACGATGGACTATATCTATATCACCACGCCGTATCTGATCATCGACAACGAAATGATCACGGCGCTGAGCACGGCCGCCAAGTCCGGGGTGGATGTGCGGATCATAACGCCGCATATTGCTGACAAATGGTTTGTTCATGCGGTTACACGGGCCAATTATGAGGCGCTGATTGAGGATGGGGTGCGTATTTACGAATATACGCCCGGCTTTATTCACGCCAAGACTTTTGTTTCGGATGATCAATTCGGCGTGGTCGGCACCATCAACCTGGATTACCGGAGCCTGTATCTGCATTTTGAATGCGGAACCTGGCTGTACCGCACGCCAAGCGTTCTGGCCGTCAAGGAGGATTTCCTCAAAACACTTGAGGTCTGCCAGGAAATCACCTATGAGGATTGCCGGAAGGTCAGTAAGCTGCGGCTGTTGGGCCGTGCTGTGCTGCGGGTTTTTGCCCCGCTGATGTAGCACTGTGCGTGCAGAGACCGCTTCCGTAAAAAATGGCGCAAAAGTCAAGAGTAAAAGCAGAAAAAACTAAAATATTTTTTCAGAAGGTTTCAAGCGGCTTCGGCGACGTATCTTTCAAAGAGCGATCCGGACGTTTCAAAGCC
>ERZ825896.294-NODE-294-length-67827-cov-18.972806_pt1 | contig 67827 bp, 57 predicted proteins | sample MGYA00519858_ERZ825896 | MGnify/ENA primary metagenome ERZ825896 (study PRJEB31778, sample SAMEA3449214) | human gut metagenome | biome: human gut; feature: human-associated habitat; material: faeces | place: United Kingdom | collected 2010/2012 ... | reverse complement strand
TAACAGAAATGTTTATAAATAATAGGCAGATGCTGTTGGATAGATTACTAACAGATTAGATAATAAAGAAATCGACAAATTCCAATTTATCAAGCTGATTGTATTCTAAAAAAAGCTTTTATAAAATATAGCTGTTCACTATTCAAACTTGTTTAAGTAATGTGTTATAAATAAGTTTTGAGTGATTGAGAGGTGGCAGATGAAGGATGTAACTGTTGCAATTACATTTGCTATTTGTTAAGATGGAATCTGAAAAGAGGTGTAAAAGATGCAGATTTCAAGCAGATTTACAATGGCAATTCATATGTTTGTATGTATAGATACATTTTCAGATCAGAAAATGACAAGTGATTTTATGGCGGCCAGCATTGGTACTAACCCAGTTATTGTACGAAAGTTATTGCAGCAGTTAAAAGCAGCGGGGTTAATTGAGGTAGCCAGAGGTACAGGTGGTGTTACGATTACAAAGCCGCTTGACCAGATTACTTTTTTGGATATTTATAGGGCAGTAGAGTGTACTCCGGATGAATCGTTATTCCATTTTCATGAGAATCCGAACCAGAAATGTCCAGTAGGAAAGAATATACATCATATTTTGGATAACAGATTATTTGAGGTACAGAAAGCAATGGAAGAAAAGCTATCTCAGATGACGTTGGCAGATGTAAAAGAAGATATTGCTTTATGCATAGAAAAAGAGCAGTAAACAGGGGCTTCAGATTATGAATCTGAAGCCTTTTTTCTTTTATGAAGAAATGCGTCATATAGAGCAAAATAGATGTAACAAGAAAAGTTACAAAATCTTGATGTAACTATTGACATTACAACAAGAAGGTGGTATAGTTCTAAATGCAAGATGTAATAAAAGTGGTTACAACGAATTGAGGAGGTATTTTATATGAAGAAAGTAGTAGAATTTTTACAGAAGAATCCAGTACAATATTTAGCAACAGTTGGAAGAGATGGAAAGGCAAAATGCCGTCCATTCATGTTTTGTTTCGAGCAGGACGGAAAGCTTTGGTTCTGTACAAACAACACAAAAGATGTTTACAAGGATATGTTAGAAAATCCTGAGGTTGAGGTATCCGTTTCTTCGCCTGAATATGCATGGATTCGTCTTCACGGCAAGGCAGTGTTTGAGAACAACATGAGCGTAAAGGAAGGATGCATGAACAATCCTATCGTGAAGGGACAGTATCAGACAGCAGATAATCCTATTTTTGAGGTATTTTATCTTGAGAATCCTCACGGTGTGATTGCTGATTTCTCTGGAAATCCACCGTATGAATTTTAATTTCCAATCATCAATAGGAGAATTAAAATCTCTAGGAAAAGATGTAATTCCTGACTGGCAGTACAGTCTGTGAGCAAAAGAAATGCTGATATAGTAGATTTCAAAACCGACGGTAATAGTCCAGATAAGAGAAGATAGGATAAACAAGTCCCACAGGAAATTTCATCCTGTGGGCTAGTTTAAATTTAAGCATATCTCATAATAGATGATTACAAAGATAACATATATAATTATACTAATATGTACTCTCGGAATCTCCCTTGCACCCACTTTTGCGACTGTTTTTCCGCCGGCTATACACAAATTTAATCAACGTACGCTCCACGTACGCCTCATAAATTTGTGCATATCTGACAAAAAAACATTTTGCAAAATCAGGCACAAAGAGACTCCGAGAGTACATTAATATAGAAAGGGGTGGATGTGAAATGACAAAGATGGAGTATCTTAGACTTTTGGTGGATGAAATACATTCAACCACAGTTGCAACAATAGGTTTAGACGGACATCCGCAGACAAGAATTATAGATATGATGTATTATGATGGGGATGGTGTGTATTTTCTTACGGCTAAGGGAAAAGCATTTTACGACCAGCTCATGGAACAGCAGTATGTGGCGATCTCAGCTACCAAAGACAAAATAGCGATATCCCTTCGGGGAAAAGTGAAAAATATCGGGAAAAGAAATATGGACATTATGTTTGAGAAAAATCCATATATGAAAGAAATCTATCCAGGAGATACAAAAGATGCAATTGAGGTATTTCTGTTGTATAAAGCACAGGGGGAATACTTTGATATCAGTAATCCCTCAAATATTGTCAGAGACACGATAACTATCGGGGAAGCAGAGGTTGTACAGACAGGGTATATTGTTGGAAAGGGCTGCATTGGATGTAAGTTGTGTTATTCTGTATGTCCACAAAAGAGTATTGATATATCTTCGGTTCCGGTTGTGATCAATCAGAATCATTGTCTGCATTGTGGAAGATGTGCGGAGATTTGTCCAAAGCAATGCATTGAGAAAAGGGGTTAGGTATTCCATTTGCTGTGCGGTTTCTAAGAATTATGATTTGTTTGATAAGGACATTCACATAAATTTTAATTATTTCAGTTCAAAATTGGGGTTCGAGTAAACTAAAAGTTTTTTCCTTATTTATTTTTCGTCCTATAATTTTTCCAAAATGCATAGGCAACTATTACGGCTACCAATATCGCCACAACAAATAAAACAATACTTTTATTATTTATTGCCACATACATAATCATTCCAATAAATCCTACATAACAAGCAATTGTAATAAGTCCTACTATCAATCTGATTATCATTGGAACTTTCTTTTCGGATGATAAAAGGAAAAATCCTTCCAATACAATTTCTAGTATAGTTTCAATCAAAAAATCCATTTTTACGTTCTCCTCAGTTTATAAATCCGATTTTATCTTCCCTAATTTTACTACGCTGTAAATTATGGTGTCAATGAATTCCCGTCAAATGCCTATAGTAACTTTTAGGTAACTATGTAATAAAAAAGTGCGTACTTTTTTTGCGTATGTTTGTTTGCTATTCTAAAGGTGCAACAAGGAAATAAAAGCAGTTCAGTTGAGGGATATTCGCAAAGTATCAGAGGATACAAAATGGGTTTACAGTATACCAAATGACGGAACTGTTACAACAAAAAGACAGGAGGTAATACAAATGGCATTAACAAATATTGCAGGATGGAACGAAGATAAACAAGCAGGTACGGGCATGTGGAGCATCAGAAAAGCCAGCAGCATGTGGAACAGCATGTGGAGCTTCTGAACAGTAAAAAACAAAAAAACGATAAGAATTTTGCAATTGTAACAAAATGACGAGGAAGGGAGATGGATAGGATGTGCCAATATTTTTATATCACAGGTGGGGATCCTATCCTTCATCCTGATTTTTGGAAACTGATGGTATTACTAAAAAGCAAGGAAATACCATTTACCCTTATGGGCAATCCATTCCATTTGAATGATGAAATCTGTAGGATGTTCAAAGTTTGCGGCTGTGAAAAATATCAGATGTCATTGGATGGAATGCAAAAAACGCACGATTGGTTCAGAAAGCCGGGAAGTTTTGATTTAACGTTAGAAAAGGTAGGGTGTCTTAATCGTGCAGGAATAAAAAGTGTGATTATGAGTACCGTATCCAAAACAAATATGGATGAGATACCAGCTATTATGGATGCGGTAGTAAAAGCGAAAGTAAAGGTGTTTGCATTTTCTCGTTATGTGCCAACTGGTGGTGAAGTAGATACCAGTATGATACCACAAGAATACAGGAAACTTCTTGAAATCTGTGATGCTAAAATAAAGGCATATGAGGAGACAGGATGTGAAACCTATTTTAATAAAAAAGATCATTTATGGACTCTTTATGCATACGAAACAGGACAATTTAAACTTCCTTTGGATGCAAAGGATGGTATGATATATGGGGGCTGTAATTGCGGAAATTGCCATATTACAATTTCATCAAATGGTGATGTGATGGCATGCAGAAGGGTAACAAACAGTAGAGTGGCAAATGTATTTAAGGAACGACTGGCAGATGTATGGCTTTGCCAGATGGAAAAATACAGAGAGTTTGATAAATTTATAAAATGTAGAAAATGTGAGTTAAGGGCATGGTGCAGAGGGTGTCCGGCAGTAGCAAATGGAACGACAGGAGACTTTTACGGAGCCGATTCCCAGTGCTGGAAAATGAAGAATGACATAACAGGAGAGAAACTATAGGACGGGTTACAAAAGGGTGTGGAAAGGAGTAGAGAACGATGGCATTAATGGATACGATAAAAGCAAGGCATTCTATTCGAAAATTTACAGAGGAACAAATTAGTCGAGCCGATTTAGAGAAGATTCTTGAAGCGGGAAATTTTGCACCAAACGCAGGCGGTGGTCAGAGAAGTATGCTGGTGGCGGTGCATAACAAGGAGTTGACTACTCGTATTGGGAAAATGAATATGGAGAAATTTGACCGTTTGCATTTAGCAGGAAATTATGTATCAAAAGAACAGCCAAGTACCATAGATGACCCTACGATTCAGAATGGTTTTTATGATGCACCTACGGTTGTCTGTATATTTGCACAGAGCAATTTTATGTTTTGTACAGCAGATGCCTTTTGTATAGCTGAAAATATGTTGTTGCAAGCTACGGAACTAGGTATTGCTTCCTGTATTATATCAAGGGGCGAGGAAACATTTCGTTCTATAGAGGGCAGAAAGCTTATGAGAGAATGGGAAGTGCCAGAGGGGTACAGTTGTCAGTGCTTTGTGATTTTGGGCTATCGAAAGGGTGATGCGCCTAAAAGGAAACCAAGAAAAATAGGAAGAGTTAGAATAATAGAATAGATGGTGGTTGCATAGATTTAGGAACCTGTCTGAAAAAATGGAGTTCATCCGATATTTAGAGAGAACTATATATTTGGAAATGCAAAACAAACAAAAAGGGATATGTCATAACAGAAAGCTGTATTGGCTGGGGAACCAGTCAGAAGCGTGAAACCAGTTTCTGGTTGAAGGAGGTATAAAAGTGACGCAGAAGGAAAAGAGAATTATATTAATCAAGGAATTGCTTGCAGAATTGCCACAGTATCAGGATATGCAGATACCAACTGATGAAAATGAGCAGAAAAAGCTTCTTAGAAGTCTTATGAATATTCGTTCCCCGCGTCCGATAGATGACAGTTTTCTTACGTTACAGGACGAATATTTAAGTGAAGAAGTAAGAAAAAAGGGAATAACGGATAGTGCATCCTTGCCAGTTTCTTCTTTGGATCATCGTTTGCTTGTTTGGCGTGGTGATATTACAACATTAAAAATTGATGCAATCGTCAATGCGGCAAACAGTGGATTAAGAGGGTGCTTTGTGCCTTGTCATTCCTGCGTGGATAACATTATTCACAGTGTTAGTGGGATACAGCTTCGTCTGGCTTGCGATAAGCTTATGAATGCGCAGGGATATGATGAGCCAACAGGAAAAGCCAAAATTACGCCTGCGTATAATCTTCCCTGCCGTTTTGTACTGCATACAGTGGGACCGATTGTGACGGGAAAACTTACAGAAACCCATTGCAGGCAGCTTGCAGACTGTTATCGGTCTTGTCTGGAACTTGCCGTAAGTAAGGGATTAAAAAGCATTGCTTTTTGTTGTATTTCTACAGGAGAATTTCATTTTCCACAGGAAAAGGCAGCGGAAATTGCTGTACAGACAGTAAGGAATTTCTTGCAAAATGAGGAAAGAATGGAAAGGGTGGTGTTCAATGTTTTTAAAGAAGAAGATTACAACATCTATAAAAGATTACTCGGATAAGGTAGAGCAGTTTGCCACTCTTTTGAAGGAGGCGGATGCTGTTTTAATCGGAGCAGGTGCGGGCTTATCCACTTCGGCAGGGTTCACCTATACAGGGGAACGATTTGAAACGTATTTTTCTGAGTTTATTCAGAAGTATGGGTTTAAAGACATGTATTCCGGTGGGTTCTATCCTTTTGAAAGTCTGGAAGAATATTGGGCGTATTGGTCAAGGTATGTGTTTATTAATCGTTATATGGACTGCGATAATGGCACTTATAAAAAATTGTTTGCACTTGTGAAGGACAAAGATTATTTTGTGTTGACAACAAATGTGGACCATCAGTTTCAAAAAGCAGGATTTGATAAGCATAAATTGTTTTATACGCAGGGGGATTACGGATTGTTTCAATGCAGTGAGCCTTGTCACCAATCCACCTATGACAATGAGAAGCGTATTCGTGACATGGTAACCCAGAAAAAGAATAGAAAAATACCAACGTCGCTTATTCCATATTGTCCCGTTTGTGGAAAACCAATGACTATGAATTTAAGAGCCGATCATACTTTTGTGCAGGATGAGGGATGGTATCGTGCCAGTGATAGATATGCAGACTTTATCCGCAGACACAAAGGACTTAAAGTTTTATTTTTGGAACTAGGAGTTGGCATGAACACCCCAAGTATAATTAAATATTCTTTTTGGCAAATGGCTTATGAAAATCCCAATGCCCGCTATGTCAGTATAAATGTTGGGGATGCATTTGCTCCAGTGGAGATAAGAAAAAGGTCTATTTGCATACAGGAAGATATAAGGAATGTTTTATTCGCAATCACAGCATAGGGATGTTTTTACAGAGAAGAAGTTTCTATTGTTTTAGAGGGAAAAGGTTTCATAATTGCTCAAAAATGCAAGTACTATGTCGATATAAAAAGGGCAGCGGATTTCGTTTCAAAAGCACAGGAAATGACGCAAACAAACGATAGGATCAGTGGTGCCAGTGAAACGGTGGATGATAAAAAGTATACGGATAGAGAGGATATGGAAGAAGGAAAGCAGATGTAGGGGTGTTTTTGATGAAAATGAGAAGAAAAGACAGGGAAAAGCATTAGATGTTTGAGCCGTGTGGTATGCAAACTGTTCCCCTTGCGTAACAATTAATTTTAAAATTGTTAGGTGGAATTGTAAAAAAGATGGTTGACAAATGGAATCAAAAGGACTATCGTATAGTTAATTCAATAGTCAAATGCGAAGAACAGGAAATGACTTTTTTATAACACCGTTTACAGAGAGCCGTGATGGATGAGAAACGACAACAAGGAATGAAAAAGCCCTCACCTGCGAGCTGTTTTTATGAAAGATGGACCAGAAGGTTTGTTTAGTAGTGAAAACCGGAAACCTACGTTAATGGGGCACATCTTCTGATGGAAAGTCAGGTGATGGTAGAGAGGTCAATAGTTTTTGGCAAGCAAAGTGGTAACGCGGAAGTGATAGCTTTCGTCTTTGCACAGAACTTCAAGAGAAAGAATTCTTGAGAAGTGTGTGCAGGGACGGAAGCTTTTTTTATTCTATAGGGGGCTTTAAAACGCATATCATTTTCTGAGAAGGGTTTGACTATAAAAAAGAAAGAAGGAACTATTATGAACACACTTGTTATTGTATTGATTGCAGCAGTTGTATTGTTGGCAGCTTATACCTTTTATGGACGTTGGCTGGCAAACAAATGGGGCATTGACCCAAAAGCAAAAACACCAGCCGTGAAGCATGAAGATGGAAAGGACTATGTACCAACCAATGGATGGACGGTCTTTTGTCATCAGTTTTCTTCTATTGCAGGTGCAGGACCAGTCACGGGTGCTATTCAGGCCGCAGCTTTTGGATGGCTTCCAGTCCTTTTGTGGATTTTAATTGGAGGTGTATTCTTTGGTGCGGTAACAGACTTTGGTGCCTTGTATGCTTCCGTTAAAAACGAAGGAAAGTCTATGGGTATGCTGATTGAAAAGTACATTGGTAAGTTTGGACGAAAAATTTTCCTTGTATTTTGCTGGCTTTTTACTTTGATTGTCATTGCAGCTTTTGCAGATATGGTAGCGGGAACGTTTAATGCCTACGAAGTAGCGGACAATGCCACAAAGTTATCCCAAGCTGCAAAAACAAATGGAGCCGCAGGAATGGTTTCTATTATGTTTATGGTATTTGCCGTAATTTTTGGATTGGCAAAAAAGAAATTCAATTTTAGTGGTTGGAAGGAAATTGTATTTGGATTGTTATGCATTGTTGCTTCCTTTGCAATCGGAATGAATTGCCCATTGATTTTTACAAAAGATACTTGGAGTTACATTACATTTGTTTATATTTTCTTTGCAGCGGTACTTCCTATGTGGTTGTTAAAGCAACCAAGAGATTATATGACAACGTTTATGTTTATCGGTATGATTGCCGGTGCAGTAATTGGTTTGTTTGTGGCACATCCAACCATGAATTTACCAGTATTTACAGGTTTTAGTAATGATACATTAGGAACCTTATTCCCAATTTTGTTTGTAACAGTTGCCTGTGGTGCAGTATCAGGCTTCCATAGTTTGGTTTCTTCCGGAACCTCTTCTAAAACGGTAGAAAACGAAAAAGATATGCTAAAAGTTGGTTATGGTGCAATGGTTCTGGAAAGTCTTTTAGCTGTCATCGCTCTTTGTGTGGCTGGTGCAGCCGCTTCATCGGATGGTACGGCAGCAGTTGGAACCCCATTCCAGATATTCAGTCGTGGTGTAGCAGGATTTTTTGAAATGTTTGGTGTACCTGTTTATGTAGCAACGGTATTTATGACGATGTGTGTATCTGCATTGGCATTGACTAGTTTAGATGCGGTTGCACGTATTGGTCGTATGAGTTTTCAGGAATTATTCAGCGTAGATGATATGGAACATGCTGCTCCTTGGAGAAAATTGTTCTGTAATACTTATTTTTCAACTATCGTAACGTTACTTTGTGGTTATGTATTAACGAAAATCGGATATGCTAATATCTGGCCACTATTTGGTTCTGCGAACCAGTTGTTGAGTGCGTTGGTATTGCTTACCCTTTGTGTATTCTTAAAGGTAACAGGACGTAGCAATAAGATGTTGTTCCCACCATTGATTATTATGCTTTGTGTTACCTTCACCGCATTGGTACAAAGAACCATTGCCATGGTAAAAGCAATTCAAAGTGCAGTGACAGTTGCCATTCCAGCAGGTAAGGCTACTTGGGGTGCAGTATTTATTGCCAATGGTTTGCAGTTGATTATTGCAATTCTTTTAATTGCACTTGGCTTGATTATTGTAATAAACTCTACGAAGAGTTATGCAAGGAGCCAGAAAAATTCAGAAGAAACAGCATAAGTGTAGTTTTTCAAATCCCCTGTATGACAGAATTTGTTGTGCAGGGGATGTTTTTTTGCTTTTATATGAGCAAGTAGCGAAACCGTTACTAATCGCACTAGGGTGTGAACAGTAAACACAAATCGGATTGCGAATATCTTTAATTACAAAAATAGGTTGTATTCATCCTAGAATTTGAGTATACTATAAGTGAAAGGAAGGTGCATATTATGACAGTTGATACAAATACAATGATTTCTATTACAGAAGCAAATCAGAATTTTTCAAAAGTTGCCAGAGTAGTGGATGAGCATGGGACTGCAGTTATTTTAAAAAATAATGTACCACGATATTTAGTGATTGATTTTAGTAAGGCAGAGCAGGAAAAGATTGCATCCACAGAGGATGTATATGCCATATCAGAGCGTCTTATAAAACAAAATATAGAGGCTTATGAGGTACTTGCTAAATGATAAGAGTAAGTAAAGAGCAAAAAAATATAATGCTAAATGTAATGATTTTCTAAAAATGGAGCCATATTCGCATGACTCCATTTTTTATTCTATATCAGAAAATATGTTATGAGAGTTTATAATTGACCGCTTGCTTTACCGTCTCTAAAAATAGTTTTGCTGCATTGCTAAATACATTTCGTCTTTTCCATACAAGGTTATACTGTACTTTTAATTGTGGTTCTAAAGGACGAAATACAACACTTTTATCCAAATCTGGTGATAGGAGATCTCGTGTAAGCAAAAAATATCCCATATTATTTTTTACAAAGGATACAGGACTACCGTGAACTACATTGTAGGTTGCGTTTATATGCAGATGTTCAATATCTGTATTTGCCCAATCTGCAATATTTTGCTGTAATCCAACTCGTCTGTGAAGGATTAAAGGCATTTGCAATAAGCTTTCCTTTGTGATGGCAGGTAACTGTGAAAATTCCGATTCCTTTTTCATTAAAATACCCCAGATAGAAGCCTCTGGAAGTGGAAGATGTTCATATTTAGAATTGTCGATTGGTTGAAGTAAAATGGCAAAATCTAAAGTGCCATGGTCCAAGCGTTCTGTGACATCGGTGGCATCTCCACTGTAAAATTGAAAGGTAAGATTCGGGTAGTTTCTTTGCAGGGAGGAAGCAACTTGTAGCAGGGTATCGGTAGCGTTACCGCCAATAGTAATTGTATTAAAGATGACGGTAAGCGGGGTTGCAGTTGCGACCGTAATTGCAAATGTGATTAGTTCTGTTTTGCTATTTTTAAAACTTCGAAAAACAGATCAGATTATTCGGTTAGAGTTAAGTGCGTTGAAATTTAATCCTAGTGTGTTTGGAAAAATAATGAGAATCGGTCTGCCATCCGGGATTCAAAGTGCAGTATTTGCAGTAGCTAATATTGTAATCCAATCGGCAATCAACAGTCTTGGAACCGATGTAATTGCTACCGCCACAGCAATCATTCTTGTACTGTTGGTGGGAAAAGGGTTGTTAGCTGTATTCAATGCGGACCCAAAAGGTATTGCCATTGGTTATACGAGACTGAAAATGGTTTTTTCTGCATACACGTTTAGTATGTTGTATGAAAATATGTCAGGATATTTACGTGGTTTTGGAATATCACTGATTCCAGCGGTACTTACGATTATAGGTGTGTGTGGTGTGCGAATTTTTTGGATTTTTACCGTATTTCCAAAACATAAGACATTTACAACAATTATGACGGCATACCCTGTTAGTTTATCTGTGACGGCGGTGCTTATTTTTATAACAGTAATGCTATGTAGGCCATCCCATAGATTTCAGATGAAGAAAGGAGAAGCTTAAAATGAAAGAAAGGCTTCCCTTCACTGTTATTATTTGGCATGAAACATAGACAAGAAAAAATTGTAAAAAAATGGCCTCTATGCTAAAATAGAAGAAAACAGATTGGGGGGATTTGTATGGTAAAAAAGGAGAGACGAAAGGGACGAATCGGTCTTAGACGAAAGATACTTTTTATTATGGTACCAGTAATCATACTTTCCTACGTGATGGTGTGTTTGTTTACTTATCTGAATACCAGCAATAAAATGCAGGGGGAACTGGAAAATAAAATATCGTTGACGGCAGATTTGGTTACCGAGCAGATTAATGGGGAAATTGAACCGGTAATATGGATTATTGGAAGTGTGAAGGCATCCATTAATCGTTCTTGCAATGGAAAGGAAGAGGTAAGAAAGTATTTGCTTGGCATGGGGGATGCATATCCAGAACTAATTCCAACTGGAATCTATGCCGGACTCACAGATGGAACCTACATTGATAAGATGTGGACACCAGATGCAGATTGGGTAATGAAAGAGAGACCTTGGTATACAGAAGGACTCAAGGCAGATGACGTAACATTTGGAGAAGCCTATATGGATGCGGATAGTGGGGAGTATATTATTTCGGTATATACGAACTTTACAGATGCCAGCGGAACCGTAAGTGGTGTAATTTCTGCGGATGTTCCTATTAACTCTGTTGCTCAGATTTTAGAGAAGCAGAGCCTATTTGACAGTGGATACATGTATGCCATAGATGCTACATCTGGCATGTTGTTTGGAAATAAGAAAAATAAAGACTATAACGGAAAGAATATAGCGGATATTAACGATAAAAAGCTAAAAAAAGTAGCTCAAATGAAAGAGCAGAAGCAACTAAATAAATTGGTTGTGTATGAGGGAGACTATTTGTATGTAAGTCAGGTAGAAGGAACAAACTTTTTTATCGTTGGGGATATTGAAAAAAATGTGGTATTACATAAAGAAGTAGACTCGGTTAAATGGACCTCTGTTTTCACATCTTGTGCAGGTGCAGTATGCCAGATCTTATGTATTTGGATCTTATTGTACATTTTCTTAAAACCAATTCAAAAGATAAATGGTGGATTAAAGCAATTAGGCAAATTGGATTTAAGGAATGTTGTACGTGTAAAGACTTCGGACGAGATGGGTGAGATTGCAGAAAATATCAATGCGTTTACAGGTCGTATGAGCGAGACAATGCGGCAGATTGGAGTTGTTTCTACAGAGATTGACACAAAGGCAGATGAAAATGCAGCCACTGCACAAAATGTAAATGATGCAGCAAAGAGGCAGCAACAGACCATGTCAAATTTGACAGAAACCATAGGACAGTTGTCAGATTCGATTGATACGGTTACCGAAGGTGCAAGTACATTAGCAACCAATGTATCCAGTACAAAGGATGCCATTGTGATTGTAGATGAAAAGATTAAAGATACTGTGAATAATATTTTAGAGGGACAGAATAATATGGGAAGAATGACCAACAATATGACCCATATTTCTGATGTATCAGAGGAGTTACAAAGTGCCGTAAATAATGTGCGAAACGGTTTGGATGGCATTAACCGTATGGTAAGTGTGATTACGGATATTGCAGAGCAGACAAACCTGTTATCTCTAAATGCATCTATAGAAGCTGCCAGAGCAGGAGAAGCAGGAAAAGGATTTGCAGTTGTAGCCGATGAAATACGAACATTGGCCGAAAACTGTGGAAATTCTGCTGTGGATATTGTCAATACAACAAAAGAAATGGATGGATTGGTAGAACAGGTATTAGAAAAGACCACAGAAAGTATACAGGCAATTCAGGATGGTACGAAAGTCGTGGAAGATACAAACCATACATTTAAAGATATTGACGGAAATATTTCAGGAATCAATCATGCTATGGAGATGGTGCAAACGTCCATTGGTGAGGTGGAACAGGTTGCAACCGGTGTTGCTGCCAGTACACAGGAGCAGATGGCAAGTTGTCAGGAAGTTCTTTCTAGTAGCCAGGTTGTGTTGGATATGTCTGAATCCGTTGGCAAGCAGGCAAAGGCAATGGATGATGCAGGCAAAAAATTGAAAGAGTTATCTGAGAATCTGGAAGAACAAGTTAAGTTATTTACGATTGAATAAAAAAAAACGAAAGTGGGCGGATAGTATGTATGAAATGAAACCGGAATATTACATTGGAATTGATATGATTGATGAGGAACACAAGCAGTTATTTAAGTATGCGGATGAGGCTTACGAGTTACTTCACGATGCGTTTACACCAGATAAATATGATAGAATCCATATGATTTTAGAGAACCTTCGGGAATATACAGTAAAGCATTTTGCCGATGAAGAGGAATACATGGAGTCTATCCATTATAAGAAAATATTTACACAAAAGATTCAGCATCAGGAGTTTATTCAGAAGTTAGACGAGTTTATGGAACATCATAATGATGAGGTGGAAGATCAGGATAAACAGATTTTAAATATTCTGGAATATCTTACGGAATGGTTGGTAAATCATATCCTGCATGTGGATGGACAGATTCCAAAAGAATGATAGATATAGTATGTAAATTATAGTTTAGCCAGGGGCATTCATAAAGTGCCAGAAGATGCAAATATTCCTTTTGGCTGGACACTTCATTCATGTCTGGCTGGACAGTTACAAGTTGTCATTCTATGAAAAATGATAGAGTGGCAACTTTTTTCTCTCTATAGGAAGCGTGACCTATGAAGAAAAAATGTTTAATAAAGATGCAATTGTTTTGCGATATGCGAATGTCTGGAGGTTTGTAGGTAAAACGTTTTGCCTTACTGATATTCCAGTTGTATTATGATAAAATAAGAATTATAGTCAAGTGGATATTCGTAATCCGCTCTGCTACTTGCTCATAACACGATTAGCCGCTGTTGCAGCATAACAGAAGGGGCTTGTACCCCTCCTGATACAAGCAAGTCCCTACTCAATACTTATTGCTCTATCTAATAGAAGTGGGGGACTTTCTTGATAATGTAAAAAAGGGATAGGAGAAATAGAAGATGAAGGAAATAAAGAACAGAAGAAGTATAAGAAAATTTAAAGGTGATGCAGTGCCAAGAGCCTGCATAGAAGAAATGGTAAAAGCAGCCACTCTTGCGCCATCTGCAAAAAATCGACAGCCATGGAAATTTATCGTATATCAGGGAACGGCAAAGGATGCGCTTGTGAATGTTATGAAACAGGGAGTGGAAAGAGAAAAAGTAGGACACGAGAGGATGCCTAGCTGGACAGGTGGACTGGCGGATGCAGAAAATACAGTTCGGGTAATGCAGGAAGCACCAGTTCTCATTGCGGTTCTCAATACAAACGGAAAGACTCCATTTTCTGGAATTGCAAACGAGGATAGAATCGTAGAAATTTGTGATTCGCTTTCCATTGGAGCGGCCATCGAAAATATGATTTTGTCTGCAATGGAACAGGGACTCGGAACGTTATGGATTGCAAATACTTGTTTTGCCTACGACGAGCTGATGGATTACATTGGCACAGAGGACCAACTGACGGGAATTGTTGCAGTAGGATATGCCAATGAACAACCAGATCAAAGACCAAGAAAGTGTATGGAGGATGTTCTGGAGTTTCGATAAGAAAGGATAAAGAAAGATGAGTAAAGTTGTGGTATTGGTTGGCAGTGTGCGGAAGAACGGAAATACAGAATTATTAACACAGGCATTTGTGGAAGGGGCAGAAAAAAAGAATGAGGTAGAAGTAGTGTCAGTGGCGGATTATAAAATCCACCCTTGCATCGGCTGTAATACCTGTTTTGCGAGAGAAGGAAACGAATGCTTTCAAGAGGATGACATGCATAAAGTATATGACATGCTAAAAAAAGCAGATGTTTTGGTAGTTGCATCACCTGTCTATTTTTACGGAATTAGTGCACAGTTAAAAGCGGTCATTGATAGATTACATACCCCTATGCGAAATGAATTCTCCATTCAAAAACTTGCGTTACTATTGGTAGGAGCAGCCACATTACCAGAATTATTTGATTCTATTAAAATACAGTATCAACTGGTTCTAAATTTCTTTCATTTGGAAGACGCTGGCATGGTGTTGGTGAGTGGTGCAAGAGAAAAAGGGGAAGTGAAGAATGGAGATGGTTTAAAAAGGGCGTATGAGTTGGGATTATCGATTGAATAAAGAGGGAAGAATAGTATGCCTTTTGAGCATGGTAAAAGATGAAATAGTAGTATTAGACATTTGAGATAAATAGAAGTAAAATGTAAATGTGCAGAGAATTTACACAAATTGGATGGTTAGGATGATGGAATCGTAAGGGGGTCCGAATATGGAATATACAAAACTGGGAAATACAGACATTGAGGTTTCAAAATTATGTGTTGGTTGTATGAGCTTTGGAAAAGCAGGTACCATGCATGATTGGACGTTAGATGAAGAGAAAAGTGAGCAAGTAATAAAACATGCGCTTGACTTAGGTATCAATTTTTTTGACACAGCCAATGGTTATTCTGCCGGAACAAGTGAAGAGTATCTGGGGCGTGCGTTGAAAAAACATATTGCAAGGGAAAAGGTAGTGATTGCTTCTAAAGTGTATTTTAATGAGGGAAGGCTTTCTAGAAAGGCGATTGAGAGAGAGATAGAAGGAACCTTACAACGACTTGGCACAGACTATCTGGATTTATATATCATTCATCGATTTGATTATGATACACCAATAGAGGAGACAATGGAAACACTTCATGAATTGGTAAAGGCTGGAAAGGTGCGTGCAATCGGTGCATCTGCCATGTATGGATATCAATTCCATAACATGCAGATTGTGGCAGAAAAACATGGCTGGACACCATTTTCCACAATGGAAAATCACTATAATCTATTATACCGTGAGGACGAACGGGAATTGATTCCTATTTGCAGACAAATGGGGGTTTCACTAATGCCATATAGCCCACTTGCTGCTGGACATTTGGCAAGAGTCGGATGGCAGTCCGATTCTTTACGTGGACAGACAGATCGGGTGGCAAAAGGAAAATATGACCGTATGGAGCAACAGGATATACAAATTGTAAAACGTGTCAGTGAACTGGCAGAAAAACATGGATGCAAAATGTCGCAGATTGCACTTGCATGGCAATGGGCGAAAGGAGTCGCTGCACCAATTGTCGGAGCAACAAAAACACAGTATTTGGATGATGCAGTTGGTGCGCTTTCTGTTAAGTTGACAGAAGAAGATATTGCCTATGTGGAGGAACTTTATGTTCCACACCCGATTGTGGGTGCCATTGACAAAAATCCAGAGCAGGGAGTCATATTGCTGGATGAGAAGAAATAGTCAAAAGAGTGGATACAATCATAGATAGAGGAAACAATAGTAAGAAAAAACAATTCTAAATAGAAAACCCATACAAAATCAGGATGCTTGAAAGGCATCCTGATTTTGTATGTTTGTAAGTATGCAAAGCGTATGATAAAATTTAGGTATAGAAAATGACGACGTAATAAGAACATATGGAACAGTTGTAAATTTAGTTAAGAAAAAGGGAAAAACGGAATCATACATTTTTGATACCAGATGGAAAGGGGATTAGGAAACTATGGGGTTAATCAGACAAATGAAAGAGCAGGAAAATATGACAGAGAGGGAACGAGATATCTGTAATTATATATTGGAACATCCAGAACAGGTGGAGTCGATTTCTTCCAGAGAATTAGGACATGCTACCTTTACAAGTGCTGCATCGGTCACACGGTTATGTCAGAAACTTGGAATGAAGGGTTTTCCCGAATTTAAGATACAGTTTATACGGGAAGTACAGAATGGACAGATGGAAGAAAAACAAGAAAAAGTAACCATGTCGGAACGGGAAAATGTGGTGACAATTGTGCGGAAGGCAACCTGTGTACAGCTACAGGCAATCGAGGAAACGAAAAAAGAGCTTTCCTACAGTCAACTTGTACGGATTGGAAAATGGATTGCAGAGGCAACCTGTGTGGATTTTTATGTGTATGATATGAATGTGTATCTGGCGGAATATGGTCGTTCTCAGTTTTTCCATGCAGGGAAAGTAGCCAATGTACTGTCGGCAACTAATATTCAGGGATTGCAGGCTGCCATGCCAGCGGAGGGACATATTGCTATTCTGATCAGTCATACAGGAGAGAATGAAAGACTGGTGGAAATTGCAAAAATGTTGAAACGCAATAACACAAAAATAATCGTCATGACAGCAAAGAGAAATGGTTCCATTGCCTCTTTTGCCGATGAATTGCTTTATGCAGCCGCACAGAAAAAGGTGGAGGAACTTTGGAATTCTATGTTTTTTGCATCGGGAAAATACCTATTAGATATTTTGTATGGAATGGAATTTAGCCGTAAATATGAAGAAAATTTGCGGTTAAACAAAAAGTATGAACAGAGTGGGGAAAAAATTTTATGGGGGATAAAAGAGGCCACCGAATCTATACGAAATGAACAAAATAAGAATTGATGTTTTGACACATGAAACGTTGTTCCAGCCATTTTGAAAAAAGAAAGAAAAAATTTGAAACATCTCATCATCCTACCTGTAAACCATTGAAAACAAGGGTAGTTTTTCATATAGTATAGATACAAGATACGAAACAGGGATTAGGGGCGCGCAAACATACTCTGAAGTAAGTGTATCAGAAAATCCAGTAACTGATAGATTTGAGGAATGGTATAAATAAAGGAGATGAGAAAAATGGCACAGGTAAGAGATTATAATAAGCTTGCCCATGACATTATCCGTGAAGTTGGGGGAGCGGAAAACATTGTAAATGCAACAAGATGTGCGACCAGATTTCGTCTGGTATTAAAAGAGACTCCAAAGGGTGCGAAAGAGAAAATTGCAGAGTTGCCAGGGGTTATTACAGTTGTGGAAAATAATGGACAGTTCCAGGTCGTAATTGGAACGCATGTAGGTGATGTATATGCGGCGGCAGCAGAAATTTTACAGCTTGATGAAAATGGACAAACCGCAGAGCAGCCAAAGCAAAGTATTGTGAATCGAGTGATTGCAACCATGTCAGCAGTATTTGCACCTTTTGTGTATATACTGGCAGCAGCAGGTTTGCTTCAAGGAGCATTGATTTTGATTACCATGGCGGCACCAAGCTTTGCCAATACAGGAACGTATGAGGTATTAAGCTTTATGTCATGGACACCATTTACATTTTTGCCAATTTTTATTGCTATTACCGCATCAAAGCATTTTAAATGTAATACGTATATTGCCATTTTATGTTGTTGTGCTTTGGTAAATCCAAGTTGGGCAGAGATGGCAGCCAGAATTGCAGGAGGAGATGTGATACATTTTCTTGGAATTAAGCTTTCCGAGACTACTTATACATCCACTGTGTTACCACCATTGATTTTAGTATGGCTGTTATCTTATCTGGAACGTTTTATTGAGAAAAGACTTCCAGATGCTACCAAGCCATTGTTGACCCCATTGCTTTGCTTTTTGATTATGGTTCCAGCAACAATTCTTGTGATTGGACCAGTATCAGCCGTTACTGCAAATGGAATCGCAAAAGGTTACAATTTCCTTGCAGGAACAGCACCAGCATTGGCAGGAGCCGTGATTGGAGGCTTTTGGCAGGTAGTTGTTATTTTCGGTGTACATTGGGGTATTACACCGGTTGTTCTTGCCAATTTTGATATGTATGGAAAAGATACCTTCCAGGCCTTTCAGACCATTGCAGTTGTTGCACAGGTGGCAGCCGCTTTTGGTGTATTCATAAAATCAAGAAACAAAGAATTTAGAGGTGTGGCTCTCTCAGCAGGTATTACAGGATTGTTTGGAATTACGGAGCCTACCATTTATGGTGTTACACTTCGCTTGAAAAAACCATTTATCTGTGGATGCGTTGGTGGAGCAATCGGAGCCGTAGTTATGAGCTTTTTCAATTCTGCTTATTATGCATATGCAGGACTTCCAGGTCCATTGACTATAGTAAATGCAATTAGTAAAGATGCACCAATGTCATTTATTGGAGAGTTGATTGGATGTGCAGTTGCAGTTGTAATTGCGATTGTCTTAATTCAGGTCATTGGTTTTGATGATCCAAAATCAAAAGAGGATAAGCCAGCAGAAAAAGCAGAGCAGGACGAAAACCAGGCAACAGAAGAAATCGAAGAAAAAACAGAAGAAAAAGTTGTCATGAGTCCATTGACAGGGGAGGTAATTCCACTTTCCGAGGTAAAAGATGAGGCATTTTCCAGTGAAGCAATGGGAAAAGGATGTGCTATTATTCCGACAGAAGGAACGGTATGTGCGCCATTTGATGGAACAATTGTTGGATTGCTGGATAGTCACCATGCAGTTGGAATGGAAAGTGAAAATGGAATTGAAATCTTGATACATGTAGGAATGGATACGGTAAAACTAAATGGAAAACACTTTGTAAGTCATGTAGAACAAGGACAAAAGGTTAAAAAGGGACAGCTATTGTTGGAATTTGATATTCCAGCAATTCAAAAGGCAGGCTATGAAGTGGTGACACCTGTAATTATTGCAAATACAGATGAATTTAGCGATATTGTAACCGAAGCTAACGGACAGGTACATTGTGGAGAACGCTTGTTGCATTTAAAGTAACATGTCATTGTTCACGGTTTTGAAACGTTATGGTAAATATCCCTTTGATGGGATGAAGAAAGATTAGTTCAGGAGGTTTCATATGTCATTATCAGATAAATTTTTATGGGGCGGAGCAGTTGCCGCAAATCAGTTAGAAGGCGGATGGAATGCAGATGGCAAGGGAATCAGTGTCATAGATGTTATGACTGGTGGAAGTAGCACGAAGATGCGTCGAATTACAGATGGAATTGAGGAAGGGGAATATTACCCAAATCACGAAGCCGTTGATTTTTACCATGAATATAAAGGTGATATTGCACTAATGGCAGAGATGGGCTTTAAATGTTTTCGAACCAGTATAGCGTGGACACGTATTTTTCCAAATGGGGATGAAGCAGAACCGAATGAAGCAGGGCTTGCATTCTATGATGCAATGTTTGATGAACTTTTAAAATATGGTATCGAACCAGTGATTACATTGAGCCATTTTGAGATGCCTTATCATCTGGCAAAAGAATACGGAGGCTGGATGGATCGGAAAGTGATTGACTTTTTTGTACACTTTGCCACAACCGTTATGGAACGTTATAAAGATAAAGTAAAATATTGGATGACCTTTAATGAAATTAATAACCAGAGCAACACTTCGGCAGATATTTTTGGATGGACCAATTCCGGTGTTTTGTTTTCGCAATATGAAAACAAGAAAAAAGCACTGTATCAGGTAGCACATCACGAAATGGTTGCCAGTGCCATGGTCGTAAAAAAAGGACATGAAATCAATCCAGAGTTTAAAATTGGCTGTATGTGTTCCTTTGTTCCTTTTTATCCATATTCCTGCAATCCGGACGATATTATGACGGCTGCGGAATGTATGCATGAAAGATTTTATTTTTCAGATGTGCAGATCCGTGGACATTATCCTGCTTTTGCAAAGAAAGAATGGGAGCGGGAAGGAACAAAACCTCAAATGCAGCCAGAGGATGAAAGAATTTTGGCAGAAGGCAAATGTGATTATCTGGGATTTAGTTACTATATGACCAATGCGGTAAAGGCAGATGTGAAAAAGGATACCGCAGAATCTCTGGATGGAAGTTCTCCATACTCCATTGCCAATCCATATGTAAAGGCAAGTGATTGGGGATGGCAGATTGATCCAGTGGGACTTAGATATGCATTGGTAACGTTATATGAACGTTATGAGGTGCCATTGTTTATTGTGGAAAATGGTTTTGGTGCGATTGATATTTTGAAAGAAGATAAGACTTGCGAGGATGATTATAGAATCGAGTATCTGCGTGCGCATATCCGCGAAATGAAAAAGGCAGTGGAAATGGATGGTGTAGACCTTATGGGCTATACGCCATGGGGATGCATTGACTTGGTTTCTTTCACTACTGGTGAATTAAAGAAGCGTTATGGTTTTATCTATGTGGATAAAAACGATGACGGGACAGGAAGTGGGGAACGATACAAGAAGAAATCCTTTGACTGGTATAAAAAAGTGATAGAGACGAACGGAGAAGAATTGTAATCCGTTGCATGAAAAAGCAGAGTAGTAGAAATCAAAAGAAGGAGCCGGTGGCAGAGTTACCACTGGCTCCTTTTTTTACAATGCAACGTTGGAGAAAACTATTGTCGATTGTAATAGGCAATTCCATCGTTTGGTTTAAAATAAGTTCGGATATAGCCATCCGTAGAAACAATTACAAATTCGTTTGTGCTTTCGACATAATATACGTCATCGCCATCTTCTGCTTCTGTTTTATGTAACGCATCCCGATTCTCTACTACACTTATAGCCGCCGCTTCATATGCACTTGCGGAGGAAAAGCCCATTTCTATGCCATGTTTTTGATAATGTTCATTTAATAACGTATCATTTCGAAAATGTAATTCACTTGAAGCCGTATTGGTGTAGGTGCTATTTTCGTAGCGATTCGCATTCCCTGAAAGCGTGGAGTTGTCTGCATTACCAGAAAAATAGGACCAAGTCCCAAAGACTGCGAACAAAATGATTCCTGCAAGCGTTAATAATTTTGTTAGAGTTGAAGTACCTGCTTTATTTTGCTGGTATGTTTTAGCCTCATTGTGTGATGAAATGTGTGGTTGTGAAGGTGTTATCGTTTTATTTGTACGTTTATTTGCATCCCGACAATCCTTGCATCGTTTCGGGAGCTCAAGATTTTTTTCTTTATAAAAATTAATTTCAGATTGGGATAATTCAAAATCTTTCCCACATTGTTTACATGTTCTTTTCATAATAGATCCTTTCTATCAATTCCGTAAGGCACGTAGTGCCGTTTTTATATGAGTAAGTAGGTGCGGATTGCGAATATCATTAACATGGTATCTTTCTCGCTGTTTGTTTCGCCAATTTCCAGTAAAAATAATTCGTATCCATAGATTATTATTTATCAGACAACAGAATTATACATAAATCTTTTGGAAAAATCAATGAATAGGATATGGGACTTATCATACGAATATCAAAAGGGCTGCAAAACACAAAACAGAATGAGAATACTATACGGTGCTATTTTTTTGAATAATAGAAAGAAGGATAATTCTGTGGTATAGTTTATTGGACAGCATACGAAAATATAATATTTTAGATCGCATCGCAGATTTATGTAAAAAAAATAAAAAAGTATCGCACATTTTATGCCCCTCACAGGTTCATATAGTGAAAGGCCTTTCAAAATACTTAGGGAATTGCGAAACTCTCAATAAACTATATTTCTTTTGTGCAAATTTACATATCATAAGCAAGGTGCTTCTGACACCGTCGGTATTTAGGCACTGTATTTTGGTGCCTTATGTACCGCTACGAGTGTCGGGCAGCGGGAGCGTGCCTTGCGTTGATATGTAAGTTCTGCACAAAAAGTCTTAAAGTAAATTGAGTTTCGCAATCACCTATTTGAAAATATTACAGGTAAGGAGAAAAAGTGGTGAACAGAGAAGAATATGAACGCATTGTAGCTTTATATGCAGATGTTGTCTATCGTGTTGCATTAAGCTATGCAAAAACAAAAGAAGATGCGGAAGATGTGTTACAGAACGTGTTCTTGAAGCTGCTGACAAAGCGAGTGAAGTTTAAAGATGATGAACATATCAGAAAATGGTTGATTCGTGTGGCAGTAAATGAATGTAACAGCTTGTGGTCCTCATTTTGGAGAAAAAATGTAGAGTATATTGACCGAATGGAAGAGGGAATCACATTTCAAAATGCAGATTACTCGGACTTATATGACGCAATCAAAGTCTTGCCGGCTAAGCTTAGAATTGTACTTCATCTTTTTTATTACGAGGGATATCGTACGAAGGAAATTGCAGATTTGCTTCATATTCGAGAGGCAACGGTTCGCTCAAGACTTACGCGTGCAAGGAAACTGTTGAAAAGTCAATTAGGAGAATATGAATCGGAGTATAGTCCTTTCGGTTGTGTGAGCAATCATTAATGAAAAGGAACAGTTCAAATATGCTTAAAGGTAATAATATTTCTTGAGGAGTGATTAAAATGAAAGAACAGGAAAAATACAAACAGATGATGGATGAGATTCATGTATCCGAAGCAACATTAAGAAAGGTTATGGATATGGATAGAAATAAAAAGATAGCAAACAAAAGAAAAATGATGAAAAGGGTTGGAACGATTGCTGCAGCATTGTTACTTTGTCTGGGAGCGACCAATGGAATTAGTTATGCAAAAACAGGGCATTCTCTTATGGCAAAAGTTATTTTTTATATCAATGGAGAAAAGGTTGAAAAAAACGTTGCATTTGACGAGTCGGGAAATGGAAGTATTAGTTTTGAAGTGAAAGAACCGACAAAGGGTGAATGCTCAGTGGAAGTAGGTAACGCTGTGGATGAAAATGGAAATAGTATATCCTCTGATGTGCCATCGGAAGAAGATGAGATGCTTGATGGAACGGTCATTTCGAAAAATGGAAAGCAATTCTTCAAATATGGAAAAGAAGAAGTAGATATTACAGAAGATTTGGCAGATGGAAAGGCATCTGGCACCATAGAGAGTTCAGGAGAGAAGTATCACTATGAAGTTACGGGAAAAGATGGAAATTATAGCGTTAGTGTAAAATCAGAGAAATAAATAACAGCCTCCTTTTCAATTATGCTACTTAGGTTTGGCTAGGAAAGGAAGGCTATTTATAAAAGGACAAGAAAACCCACCGCCTTTTTGCGGTATTGTCTGGTTGAGTAATATGCAATATTGTATTATAATAGGTAGAAGTTGAAAATCAGTTGCACGACCATTTTATGTTGGCGTGTAAAGGGTTTTCCTTTTACGTTATGATAATAAAAAGCGGGAGAGTGTTAAAGTGAGTACAGGAATTAGAAATATGGAAGAAAAAGATAAGGGAATTGTTACGGATATGATGCGTACCTTTTATGCATCAGATGCGGTTCTCAGTAACGGATCGGAAGAAATTTTTTCAAATAATATTGCGTATTGCTTGAATGACAGTCCTTATTTATCTGGTTATATATTTGAGGAGGATGGAAATATACAAGGATATGCTATGATCGCAAAGAGTTTTTCCACAGAGTTTGGAAAGCCTTGTATATGGATTGAGGATTTATATATTAGAGAAGCATACAGAGGATTGGGAATTGGAGGCAGGTTTCTTGCTTATGTAAAAGAAAACTATCCAGAAGCATTGCTCCGATTAGAGGTAGAAAAAGAAAATGAAGGTGCAGTTCAGCTTTATCAAAGAAGCGGATTTCATGTGTTGCCGTATATGGAAATGAAACAATAGAAAAAAATATGTGGAAATGGTTTAGTATGCGTGTAAATAAGAAAAGTAACAGGTCAAAAATCTTACGATATGACCTGTTACTTTTTTATTACACAGTTTTTGAATGCCGTAGCCCTACATGGAATGTAAAATGCAGGGATTATTTTTGGTATTTTTCTAATTGTTGTACCAATGTCTGCATTTGTCTAAGTAATTCTTTGGCTTGTTCCGCTTCTGTTTGGTTTTGGAGACTTCGTACTTCAACCTCTTTTGCACTTTCAGAAACAGATGCACTACTGTCTGATAACTGGTTGATATTTTCAATAATTGTATTATTGGAATAAACCAAATTAGCAATCTTTTCATTAATATTTTCCACACGCTGCGTCAATGTGTTAATGTGATTTTGCACTTCAGTAAATCCATCAGAGGCATTCGCAACCTTTTCATTTTGTGTTTCCATTGCATGAATAGAACACTGTACAATGTCGGTTGCCATCTGTGCATTTGCATTTAATTCTTCTACAATGTTAGCAATCTGTTCTGTGGATTGTCTGGTTTCCTCTGCCAGATTTCGTATTTGATCGGCAACAACGGCAAAGCCTTTTCCTGCTTCTCCAGCTCTTGCACTCTCAATAGAAGCATTTAATGCAAGAAGATTTGTTTGGCTGGAAATAGAGAAAATAACTTCTGTTATCTGTTGGACTTCCTTCGCCTTTTTCTGCAAATCTTCCATCGATTCAGCTACGCGACTGTTGGTCTCATTGATAGAATCGGCATCTTTTCGGATTGAATCGATGACGGTCATATTTTCTTCCAACAATTTTGATGACATGGTGGCTGCCTCTACCATAATTTTGGCATTTTCAGAGGTATCTTCAATGTCACTATTGATGCGCTTTGTCATTTGGCTTTGTTCCTTTACGCTATCTACATTATTCTGTGTCTGACCAGAAATCGTTTCAATCGAGTCATGCACCATACTGGCATCATTTTTTAAATGTTCGATTAGTGTATTTGTATTAGAAACAGCAAGTTGTACATCCTTAGAAATCTGTAGAACTTCGTTTAGCATACTTGCCTGTAAGTTGCGTTCATCCTCCGCCGTTCCAAGCATATCGCCAGAAAAAACATTTGAAAGCTTGGAAATTCTATGCAGTACAATTATAATTTCGATATGTATAACGATACTAATCAAGGAAACACTGTCGCCACCTAATAATTGTCCACTTATGCTCCATACAATTGTTCGAATCAAAGTAACTGCCAGTATTGTATAAAACAATAGCGTTTCATATTTCTTATCATGATATAGGATAGTCGCGATGATTAAGGGATAAATATAAAAGCTTACTAAAATATTAGTACCTAAAATCATCAAATATGCCCAACCAATAAAAAAGCTAAAAAACATATAGTATTTTAGCATTTCACTTTGTTTGTTGCGGATATAGCATCCGAAGTTCAAAATAATTCCCGCAATTAAAATTATGATAGGAATAATGCCAAGCTGACCAAAAGCGGTTTTATAAACGAATGTTTGTATAAATAATCCCAATATTAGCACTAATTCAATAAATGTTAAGCTGATAATAGTAGTTTTATTTACTTTCGCAACTTGATTTTTCTTATTATTGTATTTTCGTTCCACTCGAACAGTTCCATTTTCTTGTTCCATCATTAGTTCCCCTATACTAATATTTATTTCCAGTTAAGTGTTAGCCAGTCTCTTAACTGGTTTGGTTGTACAGTTCCCTTTAAACTCCTTTCCTCTAAACTGTAGTATCTATATTTTAGCTAACCCTATTATATTGTAACACAATTTTTGGAAATTATCTATGAGAAACAGGTGGAAAACAACGTTTGAATCTTTAATAAGAACATTATATAATCAACCGTATTATGTCTGAAAAAGATTGTTCTGCCAAGATTTTATGAAAAAGATAGATGTTATCTTCAGGAGATTTAATATGTAAAAAGAGCTTAGTGAATAGGCGATATATTTGCAGTGGAATCTCCATAACTGAGAAAATGCATCTTAAGAATTAATTAAGAATATGTTACGCTATTTGTTCGGATTCAGTAGGATGAAAGTGAAACATAAGTGCCTCCTATGATGTAAACTGGAAATTGCAAATGATAGCTCTGTTATCGGGAATATCATAAAGTTTATTCATAGGAGGATATTTTTATGCATAAAAAAAGAAGAAAATTTATATGGTTTCTTATCTTGCTGTTACTTGTTTTCTGGAGAGTGCCGCAATTAAATCATGCCTTTTTTGATTTATTTAATCGTATCGGTTTGGGTGCTACAGATTCGGTAACCAAGTATAATGCAGAAGCACCAGTTAAGTTAGATTCCAAAGGAATCGAAAAAAGGCTTTCCGAGTTATCGAAACAGTATCCAGAGTTTCAATCGGTATATGAAAACAGAGAGGATTATCCAGAGGAGTTGCTGTCTTCTTTATGTAATACACCAGAGATGATTGATTTTGTAAAGGGGTATCTGACCGCAGAAAAGAAAGCATCTGGTAAATTAACCAGAAAGGAATTATCAGAGGGCATTCCTTTATTGTTGCAATGGGATAAAAGATGGGGATATGCCCCATATGGAAATTCTAACATTGGAATATCAGGGTGTGCTCCAACCTGTCTTTCTATGGTGATAGTGGGATTAACCGGAAATAAAAAGGCTACTCCATATCAGGTGGCAAAATTTGCAGAAGAGAAAGGTTATTATATGGAAGGAACAGGAACAGCTTGGAGTATAATGACAGAGGGCGCGGCCTCTTTTGGAATAACAGGAGAGGAGATTCCACTAAGTAAAGAAAAAATTGTATCTTGCTTAAATGCTGGGAAGCCTATTATTTGCAGTATGAAACCGGGAAATTTTACAACAGAGGGACATTTTATTGTTTTGACTGGTACGAGTGATGGAAAAATAAAAGTGAATGATCCGAATAGTCGTGCAAGAAGTAAATTGTGGGATTATGAGACAATAGAAGGTCAGATAAAAAATTTATGGGCATTCGATAAAAATTAAGTAGTTACAACCAATGCATTTAGCGAAGCGTAGATGTTATGCTGTTTTATTTATATTTATGCTAGGCTAAATGGCATTGATTGATCCTATGTAGTCCCTGCTAAAATTAATTATACTGTTTATTTTTTATCAGTAATTTTTGAAAGTAGGAACCCTTCTTTTTCGGAATAGAAAAGGTACGCCCTTTCTTATTTGAGAAAAATGCTTTTGCTCCGATTTTTTTAATTTTGGCACTTTTAAAGTAGACTAATTTCAATTTTTTACAGTTTTGAAAAGTACCTTTTCCTATGGTAGTTACATTTGCAGGAATGGTTACTTTGGTTATGTTTTTGCAGTTATAAAAGGCAGAATCACCAATATATGTTACTGTATCAGGGATAGAAACGGTACCTTTAAGCGTTTGGCAATTTTTAAAAGCATTTTTACTGATAGAAGTTACTTGAAAACAAGAGTCGTTTATAGTAATCTTCTTTTTTAGGTTAGAAGCCTTTACATTGCTTTTATGTCCCACGATAGCTACGGTACCTGATTTTCCCTTTACGGATAAGATTTTGTAGTCAATATTATCCGCTGTATAAGTTTGTCCCTTTTTTAGAGGGGCTGGTGTTTCGGGAGTTGGTGTTTCACTCGGAGTAACAGTTGGTGTTGGTGAGGGTGTTGCTGTTGCATCGGTAAAGGCAACGACCTGATTCTGGTTGTCTAATTCGATAATAAGTTCTTCCTTTTGCTCATTATAGTTAGTGTAGGATAGAGAAAGAAGTTTTCGTGTTGCTGTTACGCTGTTTGTAGCAAGTGAAAAATCTTTTGCAATATCCGGTTCATCTATGGTATTTCTTACTCTTCCAGACGTATAGGATGCGGTAATACAAAAATCACTTATAAGATAATTTAGGGCCGTTTTAGAACCGATGTAGTCAATATTTGTGATCTGCTTTATCGTATCCTTTTGTCCATAAATCGTCATAGGACCACAAGGAATACCTTGGTAATACACTTCTATTTCATTTTTTTCATTGGCTTTGATGCGGTAACTACTGTCGAAAAGAATATCAAATTGTGTGGTAAAGATAGAAATTGTTTTATCTGTATGAACGACAGTTAGACAGATAACCGCGGAATCGCTTGCAACGGTCATACCATCATACAGAGTCGGACCAGCATAGTTTGCAGTTATCTGTTCAATATCATTTACAATTCCATTTATGATAATTGCATTGTCAATCGTACATCCTTTATAAGTGACTCCAATTACATTGGTATTTTTTGTGATTTCTACTCGATCAACAGTTTTACCATCGACGATAAAGTGAAATCCCTCTTTTACATAGTCCTCTTTTGTTTTCTGATTATCGCTATATACTACGTTTTCCAGATGCACATTTTCTACAGAGAGATAAGTACCGATATACATATTTCGATAGTCAGAAACAGCGGTATAACTTTCAGGAATGGAATCCGTAGTTTCAATCGCATTTTTTACAATATTCCCATCATAATCATTTACTGTGTTAAGGGCTGCAGTTGATGTTTCGATAAGGGAGGATTGTAATGAAGATAATTCAACAGATGAGGTAGTGTTTTGGTTTGAGAAGTTTGAGAATTGATTGGCATACACCGGTTCCATATTGAAATATGGTATTGTTATGGAAGCAAGTAAAGCTCCACTTATACATAAACTAAGTAATTTTTTTTTCATCTTTTTTACCTTTTCAATGCTTGAATCCTTTCTTAAAATTTTATGATAGCAGAGTTAAAAAGTCTGAACTTACACGAGCCTACGGGAAAGTGAGCGAATGTCTTTGAATTATGCCAAATAATAAGCATAAAAGTGTTACGATATAAACCGTTTTGGTTTTATAGGAAAGCTTGTACTATAAGGAAAATTAAAATGACACATTAAATATATCATAAAAATAGGAACTCCGCAACAAGAGTTGGGAGTCCCTGTAGATACTACTTTGAAAGAAAAGTCTAGTTGTATTGTTTTCCTTTTATCAGTAATTTTTGGAAGTAAGAACCTTTCTTTTTTGGAATACTAAAGGTACGTCCGCTTTTATTTGAGAAAAATGCTTTTGCCCCGATTTTTTTGACTTTTGCACTTTTAAAGTAAACTAACTTTAATTTTTTACAGTTTTGAAATGCACTTTTACCAATGGAGGTAACATTGCTTGGTATTGTAACTTTGGTTATGTTTTTACAATTGTAAAAGGCATTGTCTCCGATGGAAGTTATAGTATCGGGAAGCTGGATAGATCCCTTCAAGGTGTTACAATTTTTAAAAGCGTTTTTGCTAATTGTTGTAACTTGGAAAGTATACTTACCTATGGAAGGTTTCTTTTTTATATCTGCGGTTTTTACATTTTTTTTATGACCAATCATCGCTACCGTTCCCTTTTTTCCTTTCAAGGACAAAACTTTGTACTGAATATTGTTAGCAGTGTAAGTTTGTCCTTTTTTTACGGTTACTGGCGGTTTCGTTGCTGGTTGAGATGGAGTAACCGTTGGCTCGGCTGAAAGGGTAGGTGTACTTGTATTATGCGGAGTATCAGTAGGTACAGCAGAATCGGATGGATTAGTTGGTGTAGCAGTAGGAGGTTGCGGAGTCGCCGTAGTATTATCTGGTGTCATAGTTGGAGTTGTGGTAGATGTTACATTTTTAAAGGATACTACTGTGTTAGTACCATCTAGCTCTACCATAGTTTGTGCAGATTTTTCGTCTGCGTTTGTATAAGCAATTGAAAGTATTTTCCGTGTTGTTGTTACATCGTTTGTAGTAAGTGAAAAATCTTTTGCAATATCAGGTTCACTTACCGTGTTTCTGGTTCTGCCTGAACTATAGAATGCAGTAATACAAAAGTCGGAAATGTCATAGTTAAGAGCAGTTTTAGAACCGATGTAGCTGACATTTGTAATTTCTTTTACCTTATCTTTTTCACCATAGATTATCATAGATCCGCAAGGGATTCCCTGATAATATACTTCTATTTCATTTTTTTCATTGGCTCTGATATGATAGGTGGTATCAAAAATAACATCTAGCTGTGTTGTAGATACCGTAATGGATTTATCTGTGTGAATGGCAGTAATACGAATAATTGCAGAATTGGTTGCTACTGTCATTCCCTCATACATAGTAGGACCTATATATTCTGCTGTGATTTTTTCAATATCATTAACAATTCCGTTGATAATAATCGCATTATCCATGGTACGACCATTGTATGTAATTCCGATTATATTTGTTTCTTTTGTAATATCCACTTTATCCACCACTTTGCCATCTACGATAAAGTGAAACCCTTTTTCGACATAATCCTCTTTTGTCTTTTGGCTATTATTGTATACTACATTTTCCAAATGTACATTTCCTACGGTAAGGCAAGTGCCAATGTACATATTATGATAGTCAGAAACTACATCGTAGCTTTCTGGTATGTATCCAGTGATTTGAATGGCATTTTCAACAATATGGCCACCATACTCAATGGAAATGGAATTGTTTCCTGGTTGAATTTCGATGGTATCTGTTTTTTCGCCGTTTGCAATAAAAGAAAAACCATTATAAACATTTGCAGTGGCTGGATGATTTGGGTTGCTGTAAGTTACATTTGTCAGTTTTACATCCTTTGTTGTTAATTTTGTGTATGCTCTCATTTCCGTTCGATTATCTGTACAGGCAGCATTGTAACCTGTTACCGTATCCGTGTAACCTGTTACGGTTAGTTCCTTTATAAGAGAAGTATTATTTTTTCTAGGAACAATTACTTCTACGGTATTATTTCCCTCCTTAAAAATCGTTGCATTTTCCAAGGAATACTCATCTTCGGTTAGCGTGTATAAATTGTTATCGTTCGTATAGCGTACTTTAACGGAAATCTGTTCTTTGGTTAAAGTTGAGCCTACTAATTGAGAACCTGCGCCATCCGAAAAGGTTACTTCTGCAATCTCTTCAATTTTGCAAGGATTTACAGTAATTGAATATTTTTTAAATATACCACCAACTTCAATATAATAGTTGTAAGTGCCACTTGGAAATGTACAGTTGTCCTGCTTGAGTAAAGAGTATTGGGTATTATCTGCTTCATAGACATATTCGTCCGAAGAAGTAACCGGATTGCAGGATACAGGCACATAAATTGCATATTTGTAGGCGGAATCGGCGGTATCCGTTGCTTTTTCTGTTGTCTGTTGTACCAATTGTTTTGTGTAAGTGCTTCCGTCAGCAGGCGATTCTGCATTGAGATAGGTGGCAGATACACCTAAATCTTTAAAGGAGCAGGTAGTAGAATTCTCACCTTTTTTGAGATTAACATTAGCTGGAAGTGTAGAAGCATCTACCTGTATATCTTTTATGTAATTGTTATAATTACCATATCCAACAGCATAGTCTTCAAACATATCTTTTGACAGAACTTTTTTTCCATTGTTATTATAGGCAATTGCACCACCATATCCATAAATCTGAATACTTTTTGAATCAATACCAGTAATGTTTTGCAAATTCAGACTGGTGTAGTTACAGTTTGGATTAGTAAAGTAGATAGAGCCAATTTGCAGTTGTGCATCGCTGGATGATGCCAGTGATAGTGAATTCTTAGCGGAAATAGTGGAGTCATCTGCGGTGTAATCTAAGTATAAGTTATTGATGTTGACAGTGTTTCCAAAACGCATATTGTTTTCAAAATGTATGTATTTGGCAGGGTCCTTTTTGATGTATAGATTGTCAATTGTACAACAATAAAAAGTATTTTGTACAGCAGAGAAAGTATATGAGGAGGAAAAGGTTACATCTGCATTTATGGTAATACTGGGTACGGAGCGATCAAGTGCTCCACGATTTGGGGAACCCATGATTAATGAACCCATAAATTTCGTTTTACCATTTATTATTAGTGAGCTATTAGGAGCTAATATAGAAATGGAACTTTTTATTACATTATCTTCTCCGTTAAGAGTTATTGTTACATTTTCGTTGCAATACAATTGCGAAGATAAAGAACCATCAAAAATTAATGATGTAACATTTGGACAGGAGAAGTAAATTTCCGATCCTGTAATTTTAGGTGCCTTGACAATGATTGTTTTTAATACTGTATAATTTTTAAGAACACAGCCTGTAATCTGAATTTCTTTTGAACAATCAAATATAATTGTTGAGGCAGATGCTATTGTTGCTAGTTGTTCTGCTGAAAAGTTTGTAGAAGTAAGATAAGTGTCGTCTAATGAACTGGAAACGGTATCTCTAATTGTGACAGTAGTATTTGATTTTGTAACAGTAATGCCTGATGTGTTCATTGCTGAAATTTGTTTTTGTGTAGAGCACTGGTTAGCATATATAATTTGTAAGTTTGAATAGGGTGTTGTCATAGAGGCAGTAAGTGAACTGCTCAATAACAAGCAAATTAGTCTTTTTTTCATTCGCATTTTTACCTTTGCAAGTATTTGCATCCTTTCTTAGAATTCAAAAGTGTTATAGTTATATAGTGTGTAATATTTTTGTTAAAAAATACGCATTAAATATATCATATAATCCCCAAATAAGCAATAGAAATAAGAAAAGCTTGTAAAATAAAATATTTAGCTTTAAATTAAAAAAAAAGTGTGTTATACTAGTTGATGTAATATTTTTGTAATATTTGTGAAAAGATAAAAAAGAATGGAGAATGATGCATGAAAGTGAAGACAATGAAAATGAAAAGGGTAATAGTGGCAATATTGACTATTGTTATGGTATGTGTAAATAACCCAATGTTTCAAACTAAAATTTATGGTAGAGTGGGGTTGAGTTATAGTGCTACAGAGGGAGATGTAACTTGGGAGGCATATGTGCCTTATGATACATATAATGTTGGGTTAGGAATTAAGTATTTCAATACTGAAAATGCAGTATTGAAATTGTTGACAAAAGAGAAAGTAAAAGAGTTATTTGCAGACACTAATATATCTATTTATGTAGGTAGAGGGGAATTTTATTTTGCTGGAGGAAATGGATACAGTGATGCTGCTACTCAAATTAGTAGTGTTTCATCACTGATTATACCGGAAGATTATCCGATTTTCCCTAATAAGTATACTTTTACTGATTATGATGATCATGACATGTTCCACAACAACTCCTCCATCAAGGACATAACTGTAAATACAGATGGAAAAAATGGTTTTGAAATCCGAGAAGCAACCTTTTATAACATGTCTGGGTTACAGAATGTTAGCATTGATGTAGGGGATCAGGCGATTACATTAGATGGTTCTGTATTTGCAAATTGTAAAAATTTGAAAACAGTGACCTTGAAGGGAAAAAATATTAATTTAGTAGGCAGTTACAATTTTGCTGGGTGCACAAATTTAAAATCAATTGTAATTGATGGTAATTTATCCATTAGAGGGTATCAAGATTTTGCAAAATGTAACAGTTTGAATAATGTACAGTGCAATGGGGATGCAGCCTTAACGGTATCTAATACATTCACAACAAAAGAAACGTTTTCAGAAGCGAAGGATCCACAAATTACATTTAATGGAACAGTAAGTATGTTATCTGAACAGGCTAGTGAGGAAAATCATACTGGAGTCGCAACGACCTTAAAAAATGATAACGTGGTTTCTACAGCGAAAAACACTGGTGTTTTTGTAGATTGCGGAAATATTGGTACGATTAGTTTGAAGGGAAGTAAAAATGACTTGCCCTCAAATTTTGTCATCAGCACAACAGTTAAAAATCCAACAGTTGAAAATCCTACCGGCAAAGACCTAACAGTTAAAAACTTTAATATAGAAGGTAGCAGCACATTACATGCAGGAGCAATTTCTAATATTGCTATAACAAACGTTTCTTTTAATCAGGAAACAAAAGTAGAAAATAATGCTTTTGTAAGTGATAAAATTGGCACGATGTATTTTAATACATCAGAAGTGACTGGACAAATGGGAATGAAAACTTCTGTAAGTGAGATATATTATAATAATACGGATATAAATAAGAAAGAAGAAAAAGTAACAGAACTAGCAAACCTGTCATTAGATGGGGTTGAATGCGAGAATATGTATTTTTTTAGTCCTAATTTTAATTATTTGAAGAATGTATCTTATCACAATGCTACAAAAGTGTTTGGATATGGTGGAAAAATTGCGAAGTATGAAGATGACGCTACAAAAATTACTTCTAAAGATATGTTTGAAAAATGGGTTAAGAAGAATGGCGGCACCTATGAAAATATTGTTTCATTGGATGAAAGTAATTTGCCAAAAGAAAAAACTCTTTATGTGGATAAGGAAGGACAGAGTGCAGATTTGGACCTTAGTAGTTTGAAAATTACAGCACATTATAATCCTGAAGTTGCCAGTAAGGACCAATTTCCAACTAGCGTGAAAAGCTTGATACAAGCTTCGAAATATACCTTGCCTTATACAACGGATGCGGATGGAGACACTAATTTTTCCTATAAGATATTACAAGAAGTAAGCAGTGCGAGAGTGGATAGCACTACACAGTATGTATATCAAGGGAAAAATGCAAAAAATGAAGATGCTACATATGTATGTTGTGAAGATAAAAATGTAAGCCTTCAACCAGGTTGCTATCGTTATTATGTACAAGCAGGTGGTATTACTTGGCCATTAGATGTAAATGTGAAGGTAAATGCGGTGGAGCGTATTGAAGTACAACCGAAATCTGGCGATGTACTACATCTGACTGAGGGTGATAATTTAGATGCAAATGAGGTAAAGGAACGATTAATCGTAACTGCTTATTTTGCAAATGGAGAAAAACAGAGCGAACTGGATAAGAGTCAGTTTGAAATTCGAACACAGGATTACAAGACAGAAGTTTCCAAAACAGATACAAGTTTAATTGTTTCCTATAAATCGCAAGGGGAAGGAATCAAAGCAATCTGTAATTATAATAAATTTATTGTACATGAGAATAAAGTTGTTTCCTTTGAAGTGAATTCAGATAAGGATGTTATGGCAGATGGAAGTACATTAGAATTGAAAGATATTTCCGTAAAAAATGTAAAGTATGAAAATCCTGAGCAGACACCAATTGGAAATGTGGAAAAAGGATTTCATTTCGTACAAAATGGAGTGATTAAGGATACCTATCAGATCACAAAAGGAGAGAACAAAATCGCAGTTGTTTATGAAGATTGCACCATGAATGATGCATTGGAAATAACTGGTATTGACAATGCGGTAGAAGATTTTGAAGTGTTTTGTCCAATAGATGAGGTAGAACTTTATAAGAAAAATACATTAAACGTCAGCGAGATTTCACTTAGAAATGTAGAGTATAAAGATTCTAGATTAAGGAATGAGGAAATCATTGAAAAAGGATTTACATTTACAGTAAATGGAAAAGAAACGGATACAGTAGAATTACAGGAAGGAAAAAATGTAATTGGCGTAAAATATAATGGATTGGATAAGTATAGTGCGATTACAATTGAAGGAATTCCAACCACGATAGACCGAATAGAGGCACAATATATAGGACCAGCAGTTTATGAGGGATGCGAAGTTTCAAAAGATACAAAAGTTTTGATGGTTACAGTATATCATAAACATCCAGATTCTATGGATTTGTTACTTTCGAATTTTGATGTAAGTTATGGAACCTACCATATTGTACCAGGTGAGGATAATCAGATTTATGTCTATTATAAAGGAGTAAAATCAGCCAATGCAATTCATGTCCAAGGACTTGCAGATAATGCCGTAGAGTTTAAAAAGGTTACATATAAAGGAAGCGGTAAAGCAGGAACTGTAGTAAATAAGGCGGATTTTTATGTAGAATTGGGATATGCATCAGGAAAAACTGTGAATTCTGAGCAAAATCCTGAAATTTTAAATCAGTTGCTTGTAGAAGAGAAGGTTTTAAAAAATGGTGAAAATACAATACAGCTTACTTATGGCGAAACATTAACGAAAACGATTATGGTAAATGGAACACAGGATGGTTTAGTGACAGCAACACCAACCATGAGTGTAACAACACCAGCCATAACAAGTTCACCAGAGCAAACACCACCTGCAACAGATAACGTTGTAGCAATAAAGGTACCAACAGGTACAAATGTGCCAATGGAAGTACCAGCTTCACCAGGTTTAAAAGAGCCTGTAAAAGGAAGCTATTATACAGTACAAGGTGTAAAATATAAGGTTACTGCTGTAAAAGGAAAAAGTGGAACGGTAGAAGCAGTAGGATATGATAAAAAGGCATCGAAAGTAAAAGTACAGACAACTGTGAAGATAAATGGTTATTCTTTTGCTGTGCAAAAGATAGGCAAGAATGCGTTTAAAAATTGTACTAAAATAGCTGGAACAATTAGCTTTGCAAAAAATATAAAAACCATAGAGGATAGTGCGTTTAGTGGATGCAAAAATATAAAGAAAGTAATTTTTGGTACCAATGTAACGCAGATTGGTAAGAATAGTTTTTATAAGTGCAAAAAATTGCAGACGATTCAGTTCCAGAGTGGAAGTGTGAAAAAGATAGGAAAAGCTGCATTTAAGGGTATTGCGAAAAAATATACATTAAAATGCCCGAAAGCTTTACAAAAGACTTACAAAAAACGTTTGAAAAAGGCTCTTTAGATAATTGTTAAATACAAGATTGGTTTTGTTTTTGGTCAATGGCAGAAATGTATAGAGCAGAAATAAAATCAATCTTGTTTTCGTATTAATTCAAATCGTTACAATTTTTATAGATAAGAGCAGATACAAAAAATGAAATAACAGGATGGTAAGGATATGAGTAAACTAGAGGTTGTTACCTTATCTAATATAGGAAAAAAAAGAGAGACCAATCAGGATAATTTTTATTGCAATGGGGTATTTAAACCTATGCAGGATACCTGTTTTTTTTACAGACAGGTAGAGGATAGCCAGGGAGAAAAAATATATGCAGTGTTAGATGGTATGGGTGGTCTACGCTGTGGTGAACAGGCAGCGTATATTGGAGTTGAAACGTTGCATTCCTATATTCAAAAAAGCAGAACAGACAAAAGCACTTTTTCTGGAAGACAGGCGGTTTATCATATGAATGAAGCAATATGTGCAGAAATTAAGAATAAGCATGCACGAATGGGAAGTACTGTAACGCTTTTGAAATATGATCATGCACATGTGAGATTTTATAATTTAGGAGATAGTAAGGCATTTTTGTATCGCAAGGGAACTTTGCGGCAAGTGACAGAAGATCATACAGAACAGGCGAGCTATCTGCGATTGCAGAAGAAGCTGGGAATAAAAAGTGTTGCATATCAGGAAAATGCATTAACGCAATATTTAGGAATTGAGTCGGAGGAATTTGTAATAGAGCCATCAGTTTCCAGTGAAATAAAAATGATGGAAAAAGATATATTTTTGCTTTGTACGGATGGTTTAACAGATATGGTACAAAAGGAGAAAATTGCTGCTGTTTTGTCAGAAAATACTACCTTAGAAGAAAAGGGAAGAAGCTTAGAAAAGCTGGCAATGGATGCAGGAGGAAGAGATAATATTACAATTTTATTATTAGAAAAACAAGTTTGAAAGTAAAAAAGCAGGAGGAAAAAGATGAAATTGAATTTTATTGGAATTTTTATGTCAGATACCAATGTGATTATATGTGAAAGTATCGCAGTTATTTTATTATTGATAGTATGTATTTTCCTTAGCAGGAAACAAAAACAGAAAAAGAAGAATATGGAACAAGAAGAAAGCAGAAAAGAATGGGAACAGTTACAACGTTCTTTAAAAAATGAGAAGGGAAGATAAAAAATGGGATTTGTAATTTCAATCTATACAAAATTAGCATTTAAAGAATGCATGATGCCATCGATTCAAAATTCAGATTATACAATTACCTTGCGAAGTAATTATTTTCAATTAAAGGAAGATGTGCAAGTAGAATTAGAAGTATTAAAGGGAAAATGGCGCATTAAAAACAGTTTAAAATATACGGGAGTAGAAAAAGAAGGACGTTCGTTGGAAAATAATGCAGTGGTAACGTTATATACCAACAATGGAGAAGAAATATCCATTATAGCAAAAGAGATAGAAGCCAATTTTCATGTATATAAAAAATATAGTTTGAGAGATGTTGCGGCTGTATCCATAGGAAAGGAACATACGAATACAATCTGCTATGACTATTTGGGAATGGTATCTCGTAACCATGCAAGAATAGAAAGAACAGAAAACGGATACAAGATTGAAAATCAAAGTGTCAATGGAGTCTATGTAAATGCAATGAAAATTGAGCAGAGTATAGAATTGAATTTTGGAGATTTTATCAATATTCTTGGATTACATATTGTCTTTTTGGGAGATATTCTTGCGATAGATACAGCAGACAATGGAGTTATTGTAAGAAATGAATTGCTTCATGAATATGAATTTGAGGAAGAGCAGACTCGCTTGTTGGAGCCACAGAAGCGGATATCTACTGGTCCGATTTTGTATCATCGAGCACCTAGAAATTATGAAAAACTGGTAAGAAATCAAATAGAGATAGAAGAAGTGCCAGAAAAGAAAAGTACAAAAAAACAATCCACGATACTTACGTTGGGTCCATCCTTAACAATGGTCTTTCCAATGCTTTTGGGATATGCATTTATGGGATATGCCAATAAGATTGAAGGAAATGGAAATGGTTCTAATCTTTATATGTATTCAGGCTTGATAATGATTGTAGGATCTGCGTTATTTGCAGTGTTGTGGGCTGTATTAAATTTACGGGCACAAATAAAAGAAGAAAAGGAAGATGAGAAATTCCGATTTAAAGCATATAGTGAATATTTAGTAGATAAGAAAAATGAAGTAGAGACGGTTTACAATGATACGATCCGAAAATTAGAGGAAACATATCCAAGTGCAAGTGCCTGCTTAAATTATAATGAAAACATGGGAATGCTTTGGAATCGAAATTATACCCATGATGATTTTTTGAGACATCGCTTGGGCGTTGGTGAATTACCATTTCAGTGTGAAATTGCGGTGCCTAAAAAACGGTTTAAATTACAGAAGGATAATTTGGCAGAACAGCCAGAGCTGATTAAGGAGAACTTTCAAACCCTTTATAATGTTCCGATTACGTTGGATTTAATAACGAAAAAACTAATTGGAATTGTTGGAGGAAAAACAAAGAGGAATGCAATTGATATAGCCCGACTACTTAGTTTGCAGATTGGGGCGAACAATTGTTATACAGATGTAAAAATGGTATATATCTATGATAATGAAACCTCCGATGATAACGGACAATGGGAGTTTGCAAAATGGTTTCCACATACATGGTCTGAAGATAAGAACACACGTTATGTAGCAGCATCAAAAGAGGATATGGTGGAAGTTTTCTACGAATTATCAAAGGTAATGCGAAACAGAGAAGAGGAAGAAAATAAACAGGATAGCAGAATAGCAAAGCCGTACTATGTGATGTTTGTATCGGATGTTTCGCTGTTGGAGGGACAAAGCTTTGACAAATATATATTTAGCGGAGAGCCTTGCTATGGACTTACGACTATACTATTAACGGATAGCCATGAAAAGCTACCAAATGACTGTGAATTTATTATTGAAAATTCAGAGAACTTCTCTGGTATGTATGATGTATATCAGGGAAAAATGGAAAGACAGAAGATAAAATTTGATGCATTAGATATTGATGAATTAAACGAATTTTCGCGTCACTTATCTGCATTACATGTACCAGAGACGGAAGAGGGAGGGGAACTTCCAAATTCCATTACATTTTTCGATATGTATCAGATTAATCGAATTGAAGAATATCCTGTAAAAGAAATGTGGGCAAAATGCAAAACCTATGAGAACATTAAGGGAATGTTGGGACAGCGTGCGAATGGAGTACCATGTTATCTGGATGTACATGAAAAATATCATGGACCTCACGGATTAGTAGCAGGTACGACAGGATCAGGTAAAAGTGAAACCTTACAAACTTATATATTATCATTGGCTATTAATTACAGCCCTGATGATGTAGGATTTTTCATTATTGATTATAAGGGTGGAGGAATGGCGAATCTGTTTGATGGACTTCCACATATGATTGGTCAGATTTCAAACTTGTCTGGTAATCAGGTAAAACGTGCCATGATTTCCATAAAAAGTGAAAACCGTCGAAGACAGCGTGTATTCTCTGAAAATGGAGTAAATAATATCAATTTATACACCAAGTTATATAAAAATGGAGAAGCACATTTACCAATTCCGCATTTATTTATTATTATAGATGAGTTTGCGGAATTAAAGCGTGAAGAGCCTGATTTTATGAAAGAGTTAATCAGTGTAGCGCAGGTAGGTCGAAGTCTTGGCGTGCATTTGATTTTGGCAACACAGAAGCCAAGTGGTACGGTAGATGATAATATTTGGAGTAACTCAAAATTCCGTTTATGTTTGCGTGTGCAGGATAAACAGGATAGTAGAGACATGTTACATAAGGATGATGCCGCTTTTATTACGCAAGCAGGACGTGGTTATTTACAGGTGGGAAATGACGAATTATATGAACTGTTCCAGTCCGGTTTCAGTGGTGCTATATTTGACGAAAACATGGTGGTTACAACAAAAGATGTAGCGAAGATGATTTCTATGCCTGGAAAGGTAGAAATGACAGGAAACAGTGTAAAGCAGTCACAAAAATTACATGCAGAGGTGTTGTGGGTAACACAGCTTTGCAGATGCATGGATGAGGTATTTCAGCAAATTTCCAAGGAAAATGCGGAGCAACCATCAGATACGGAAAGTAAGACACTTCATATTGTAGAATTGATGTATCAGGTATTGGAGCGCTTTAAAATAGAGTACCCAGTAAGTGATTTTAATACAGCACGATTAAAGGAATTTGTTGGTTTATATGGCGAAGTAGTTGGAACGGTAGAAAAAGAAGCATTGCCATTGCAAATCCTTAATCGTTCAGTAAGCAAAGGGGTTAAATTACCACAGGCAAAAGAAAAGACACAATTGGATGTGACAAAGCAATATTTGAAAAAAGTTGCTGTTGAAAATGGTTATACACATGATATGCAACTTTGGATGCCATTATTAAAAGAGCAGATTTACTTAGATGAATTTGAAGAGTTCAGAAATATGGCATATAGAGATGGACAATGGAAAAAACCAATTGGTGAAGCAAAACTGGAGATTGTAGTTGGAAAGGCAGATGATCCAGAAAATCAGAATCAGATGGCTGTGACATATGATTTCCTAAATAAAGGCCATTTAGTAATAGCGGGTAGTATTGTGTCTGGTAAGAGTACAACTGTACAGACGATTATGTATAGTTTAATTCAAAAATATTCACCAGAATATGTAAACATGTACGCAATTGATTTTAGTAGTAAATTAACTATGGCATTTGAAAAGGCACCTCATGTGGGTGGCATAATGTATGAGGATGATTTTGAAAAAATATCCAAATTTGTAACCATGATGGAAACGATAATGGAACAAAGAAAGGCTGCATTTCGAGGTGGAAACTATAAGCAGTATTTGCAGATGCATGGGCCAGAATTTCCAGCCATTATTGTTTTTATTGATAACTATGCCGCATTCAAGGAAAAGACAGAGGAATTGTACGAAAATTTTGTAATTCGTTTATCAAAAGAAGGTGCAAGCCTTGGTATTTATTTGGTTGTAACAGGTGCATCCTATGGTTTTGCAGATATTACAGCTCGTGTTGGTGAAAATATTGAAAATGCACTTTGTCTACAACTTCAGGAGAAGTTCTCTTATGTAGAATTTTTACATACACCACAGATAGATATTATGCCTGAGGCAGGTATAAAAGGACGTGGTATTACCGTGGTGGAGGATCGAATCTTAGAGTATCAGGTTGCCCTCGCGTTGGAAGCGGAAAATGATTATCAACGTATGGAACGAATTGAGGATGTTTGCGAGGACATGCTGGAAGCTTGGGACGGAGAGTGTGCAAGAAAGATACCGGAAATACCAGAAAAACCAGTGTGGTCACAGTTTATACAGCAGGCAGAGCAGTATCAAAAATTGGAAAAAGATAAACTACCAATTGGATATGACAAAAATAGTGCAAATGTGTATAGCCTGTCCTTAAAAGATTTCTTCTGCTATTTGGTTTGCGGTTTTGGAAGAACAGGAAAAACGAATTTCATGCGTGTAATGATACAGTCTGCACTGTTGAAGGATTCGCAAATTTGCATCGTGGACAGTCCAAAGAGGGAACTAAAGTTATTTGCAAATGAGGAAAAAGTAACATATTTAACAGAAGAAGCAGAGATTACAGCATATGTCAAAGAACAGTTGTTACCTACATTTGCAAAACGTAATAATAAGAAATGGGACATGATAGATGCAGATTATGAGGAAGAACAGATTTATGAAAAAATGCAGGAAGAGACACCAATCTTTATGTTTATAGGTGACTTGGATTGGTTTACCGAACTCATTTATACAGCAGAGGATGACATAAGTGGTATCTTAGAAAACTTAACGGAAAAGGGAATCCTGCATAATATTTACTTTGTGGCAGAAATTGCAATGGATAAGATAACAAATGTAATGGGTTATCAGTTATACAGTAATTTTGTTTCCTATGAAACTGGAATACATTTTGGAGGACGACTTGGAGAAAATGATGTATTACCATTTGGCTATGTGCCTTATAACGAACAGGGAGTAAAGGATTCTGTTGGTGTTGGTTCAATACCTGGTGATAGTGGTTATACAGGAGTTAAAAAAGTTGTGCTTCCAATGGCAAGAAAATAAATGAAATGAGGCGAAAATATGATATTAGTGGATGTGAGGATACCAGCGGTGGATGCTACTTATGATTTTATGCTTGACGAAAATACACCTGTTGAGCAGATTAAGATGGAAATTATTGAAATGGTAGCAAAGCAAACCCAGAGTGGAAAACCAGAAAATACAGAGGAGTTTATGTTGTTTAGTACAAAGGAAAAGAGACAATTACAAGGAAATCGGACATTATACGAGGCAGGGATTAAAGATGGCCATTCTCTCATGCTTGTATAGAACCTAAAAGGGAAAAACGTCAATTGTTACATAAAGAATGTCAATTTTTACAAATGGAAAAAGAGTCATAAATTTATGCTATGATTGGTTATGTTGAAAGAATGAATGAAAGAAAGTCGGAGGAACGATTGATTGGTCAATCGTGTGTATCGTGCAAAAGGGAAAGGAAGCTACCAATATAATGGGAAGTTACTTGTTCCCGCACGATACTGATAAAATAAGATGCGAAGCAATGCAAAATAAAGGCATCGTAGGGAGGAGGAATATGGCTGAGTACAAATTGGGGATAACGTGTATACAGACAATGACGGAAGATGTAAATGAACAAATTCATCTGCTATCTCGCAAAGTATTGGAACTGCATCAGGCGATGGACAGACTTCAAGCAGAATGGGAAGGCGAAGGATATGCAACATTTGTTTCGGAAGTTGAAAAGGATATGAGAAGATTGGAGCGTTTGCTTTCAAATCTTAAAATAATTTGTCAATATGAAAAAAATGCAGAGAGAGAATATACATCCTGTGAAAAGAAAGTAGCCAATTATGTCAATGAATTGTAGAAGGCGGTGTAAAAATGCAAAATGTTTCATTTAAAATAGAAACGGAAAAAGTAAAAAAGCAGGCAGTCGCCATTTCCACTTTGCTAAATGACATAGACGAAGATTTTAAGAAGATCTCACAAAATATAAAAGAAAGTCGTATTTTTTGGCAGGGAGAAGCTGGTGAAAAGCATCAGAGGTTATTTAAGAAAGTAGAAGAAGAGGCGGAAGAGTTATTTCAAGACTTAGGGAAGCACTCAGATCATTTACTTAAAATAACAGGAGTATATGAAGAAAAAGAGAAGGTTGCACTGGAAATTGTAGAGAATTTATCTGGAAGTACACTCCGAATTCGATAAATTAGGAGGTGAATTTATGTCTGGCATAAAAGTAATGCTTCATTACCATGAAGTACAGAGTGTAATAGAAGAACTTGGGAAGATTGAGGCAAAGCTAAAGCAGGAAAAGAAACAGTTACAAGCAATTGGAGAAAAGTTAGGAAAATTGTGTTGGCAGGGCGAAAATGCTGAGACATACTACCAGAAATTAAAAAAAAGAGAAAGTGCATTGGAAGAGAGTATTTTGAAATTGAAAAAGATAAAAGAAGCGATTATAGCAGTCGCAAAGAACTTAAATGATGCGGAAGAGTTTGTTCAGCAACTTGCCAAAGACAGGGCAGAGTAATTTAGTAAAGGAGGAGTTTGCAGATGGCTGACGTTAAAATCAAAACCAATACAGCCCAATTGAAAAAGGGAACAACCCAAATTCTTGCGGACTTAAATGTTATAAGAGAACAATTGAATTTGTTGCGTTCGCAAGGAGCAAAATTATGTGGCTACTGGAGAGGTGAAGGTCATGATGAATTTCAAAAGAAGTTTAATAATGACTGCAAAGAAATTCAGGAGTTTATTACAGAAGTGGGAAAATACCATAAAGATATCCAGACAGTTATAAAAAATTATGAAAAGGGAGAGAAAGAGATTGTAGAGCTTGCCATGGAGCGCAATGCGAAATAAAAGCTTTCGGTTAATTATTACAAAAGATATGCCAAATATGACAAAACAAAGAAAAGAATGAAAAGGATGCTATAATAAAAAATGTAAGACAGAGGAAGTCAAAAACATTGACTGAGAAAGATAGAAAGATAAATAATAGGAGGAACAAAAATGGCAACAGTAAGTATTAAGACAAATACGAAAAATTTAAGAAACGGAGCAACAAAGGTAAAATCAGAACTAGCAACAATTAAGACTGAATTGACACATTTGCGTAGCGAGGGAAAGAAATTAAACAGTTACTGGTCAGGAACAGGACATGATGAGTTTGAAAAGAAGTTCAACAATGACTGTGACGAGGTGCAGGATTTTATTGCAGAAGTAGAGAAGTATTACACAGACATTCAAAAAGTAGCGCAGAATTATGAGACAGGAGAAAAAGCAGTTGTAAATCTTGCATCAACTAGAAACAAATAAAAGAGTCCCGTAACCAAAAGTAAGAAAAATGAAGGAAAAGAAAGAGAAAAGGAAAGAAGAGGAGAATAAAAATGGCAAATTATACATTTACAGTATCAACAGAGAAATTAAGAACAGCATCAACAAAAGTAGGAAGTGCAATGAATCAGATTGATAAGAAGGCAAACAGTATCTACAATACAATTAACGGTCTGAGCGGAGCAACATGGGATGCAAATTCACAGAAAAAGGTAATGAAGAAATTGGCAGTAATGAAGAAAGATATTGCAACAATGAAGAAGATGTTAAATGAGCAGACAACAGAATTGCTTACATTTGCTCAGAAGTATGAGAGTGCAGAGTCAAGCAACGTAAGTCAGGTTAGCAACTTGAGCAGCTCTCAGGTAGTACAGATCCGATAATTGATAATTGAAATATAGCTTGAAAAGGAATGGGGTTAGGTTGCTGACCCTGTTCTTTTGCGTATATCATGTTAGCATGTTTGTTGACAAAATTACGTGGCGAAGTACATTGGTTATTTATTAGAGAAAACAGGAGGAAGGATCATGAAAAAAATAAAGGCAGGGATTGTTAGTGTATTACTGATCTGTTGTATACTATGCAGTCCGATTAATTTGATCTGCGCTGCAAATAAAGAAAATACAGATTCGGAACAAATTGCGGATGCAAAAAGGGGAATAGTAGAGATAGAAACTGGATTTAGCAAAGAAAATGGAAAATTCTACAAAATGAAACATGGAAGTGGTTTTCTGGTTTGTAACTCAAAGGATGAGGGCGTATTTATTGTTACAAATACTTCAAAGGTGACACTGTCTGAAAAGCAGAAAAAGGAATATTGTAAAAAACATAAAATAAAGTTTGAGAGCCAACAGGACTTAAAAACGGTATTTCGTGTTATTGTTGATGGGGACGTAACAGAAGATTTAACTATGTTGTCTAGTAGTAAAGAACAGGATATTTGTATTTTAGAGAGTGAAAATGTCATCCAGACCAAAAAGGCGTTGCCGCTGGAAAATCAGCAGGAAGTAGAAATTGGAGATCGTGTCTATGCTATGGGATTTTCAGAAGGTCCAACCAATGATTATACTGCGGAAAACGTAGAGATTCATGGTGGGGAAGTAGAGGATTCTGCTGCAAGAATAAAACAGGAGAATTATATACAGCATACAGCAAGTATAAATACAGAAAATTCGGGGGGACCATTGTTATCTCAGGAAGGTTATGTAATAGGTATCAATAATGCAACGAAAAGTGTAAAGGGCACAACAAGCGGTTATGCATTACCAGTGACAGAATTGATTACATTATTGGATAATTATGGAGTTTCTTACGATAGTAAGGAACGTCATACTACATATGCGGAATTGGAGAAATACTATAAAGAATGTCAAAAGAAAATTGACAGTAATACATATAGAAGTGCCTCTGTAGAAAATTTGGAAAGTGCATTAAAAGAAGTAAAATCAATGTTAAGTGATGGAGAGGAAAGTAGTATAAAGGACTATAAAGAGGCAAAAGAACTTTTGGAAGAGGGAGAGCAAGGACTTGTTAAAAAAACATCAAAACTACGAATGGTAAGTGTTGTTTTGGCAGTGGTGATTGGTGTTTTAGGTATCTGGCTTGTTGTTTTGCTGGTACAGATAGGAAAAAGAAAAAGAAATGAATCTGCTTTGCAGAAACAAGGAAATACGGAAAGAAATGAAAGAGAAAATATTGTAATACGCAGGGTATCGCCTGACAACGAAGAGAATATAGAAAGGGATGGACTTGAATCGGTAGCGGAAGAAAAGACGGATGAAAGAGATTCTTCTGCATTATATATGGAAGAGGAACGAACGATGATTTTGGGAAGTGGGTATCGACCATATGAAGCATATCTTAAAGGAACAGTGAATAATCAAAAGATGTTACTTGATAAGGCAGAGGTTATTATAGGAAAGAGTAGAGAAGTGGCGGATTGTATTATTAAAGAAAATAGTGCAATCAGTAGAGAACATGCGAAGATCTGTTGGAGCAATGGAGCCTATTATTTATATGATTTACATTCGGCTAATGGAACTTTTCTAAATGGAAAAAAAGTGGATGACAGAGGAGTCAAGCTGACAGAGGGGGATAAGATTGTTTTTGCAAATGAAATGTATGAATTTAATATAAAAAGGGAGGGGTAATAATAAGATGTTGAAGGTCAACACAGAAAAAATGGCTTTCTATGGGAAAGAAGAACAAAGTATTGCAAGAAATATTTGTGATATGGGAAGTGAAATAAATGAGATAAGGGAGAAGTTAAGTAAGAATTTGGAGGATGGGGAAACCTCGATAATTTTAAATAATCAATTGTACAAGCTAAGTGAGACATTGATACAGGAAGGAAAAAAGCTTGATCAGATGGGAACTGTTCTAGAAAAAATCGCAAATGAGTATAAGAAGACAGAAAAAAACATAACAGATAGCGTATCAGATACATAAATAATCGATAAGATTGGAAAAATAATAGTTAATGGCAAGGAAGTGGTATTTTACTGCTTCCTTATTGTTTTCCCAAGAAACATATCCAAACGTATTTTTTTACAAAAAGAGTAGTGTTTCCTATGAAAATTATAGAAAGCTTTTTTATGTATTTGAATGTAAAAATAAAAAATGGTATAATTATATAGATTTCAATATAATTTAAGACGGAGGGATGAAATGTTAAAAATTGCGATTTATGATAAGGATAAAAGACAACAGGCGCAGATTTTGGATTATATTGCAAGAGATGTCGATATTGAGGATGATTATGCAACGGAATGTTTTTCAGATATCGAAACGGTGAAAGCTAGAATTGAAGATGCAGATTTTCACTTCGATATTATTTTTATTGAAGTGGATGAAAAAGGAGAAAAGGGACTTTCGCTGGCATCCTATATCCGAAGTAAAAATATGGATATTGATATTTTATTTCTTGCTCAAACCTTAGATTATATAACAGAGGCATTTCGATATAGAGCCTTTAATTATTTGGTAAAACCAATTACGTTTTCTAAATTTCAGTATGAAATAAAACAATATTTGCAAGAACACAAAAATTATCAAAAGGATTACTTATCGGTGACAATTCAGGGAAAGGAACAGATGATCCCTTTAAATGCTGTTTTATATTTTGCAAGTAATGGAAGAAAAATAGGAGCTTTTTTTGCAAATGCAGGTGAGGAAATCTGGTTTTATGGGAAATTGAATGAACTGGAAGAAAATTTAGAGAAATTTGATTACATACGTTGCCATCAGAGTTATCTGGTAAACGGAAATAAGATTGAAAATGTCGATAGAGAAAATGTATATGCGGGGAATGAAATGTTTCCGATTAGTCGGAAGTATGGAGAAAAGGTGCAGGAGCAATGGAACCGTATAAAAAAGAATCGTTATAATAATGCCGATATTATGACTATGGGAAGTGGTTATAAAGAAGGTTTTGAGGATGAGGAAACTATATGTGAGAGAACTGCTACCATGCTGGCATCAAAGAAATGTGCTACTGGAAGTACAAAGTATGGTTTAGTAGTCGGTATTCGTGGACCACGGCAAAATGTTTCCTATCGAATTTATGATGAGGAAGAAATTTGCATCGGCAGAGACAGCAAGCAATGTCAGATTACTATAAATAATGGAGAAGTTAGTAGAAAGCATTGTGGAATAAAGTTTGATTTGGCAAAGCAATGCTACAGTATCTATGACTACTCTAAAAACGGTGTCTGGATAGCTGGAATTGGACGTATTACACCGAATTGCTGGGTTCAGGTAGAAAAGGACTCTTTAGTACAAATAGTAAATGATAACTGCTCTTTTATATTAGTGTAGAGTAAGTTATTGGATAGACTGCAAATAAAAAACGGGCTGGTCGTATAGAGCGACTAGCCCGTTTTTGCTCTATAGGAGCATTCATCCCATAGAGCAAAACGTTTTGTTTTAGAAATTAAATCCTGTATTTACTTTATTTTAATTTTAATTTTTGCTTTTTTATTAGAACCATCTGTAGCAGCGGCAGTAATGGTAACGGTTTTACCTGCACCAGCCTTTTTTGTTGTGACAAGTCCTTTTTTCGTTACAGTTGCAAATTTAGGATTTGAGGATGTCCAGGTAAGTTCCTTGTTAGCTGTTTTACCTGTTGTTATTACCGTTGCTTTTACGGTAAGCTTTTTACCTGCATTTATAACCTTTTTAGCGTTTAATGTGATCTTTTTCACTGCATGTTTTACAATTTTTAATTTGTAAGTTGTAGTTATGCCTGAACCATCTGCAGCAACAGCAGTAATGGTAACGGTTTTACCTGCACCAGCAGCTTTTGTGCTTACAATTCCGTTTTTATTCACAGTAGCGTATTTGGTATTGCTGCTTGTCCAGTTTACTTTCTTATTTGCACAATCTTTTGGTAAGACAGTAGCGGAAAGTGTTGTTTTTTTGCCTGCCGCAACTTTTTTTGTTGTTCCTGTAATTTTAATGGAAGAAACGGTTGCAGCATTTGTAGCAGGCTTTGTAATTTTGTAAGTTGTATTAACTGTTCCTGCAAATTCGCCCATTCCAGTAATTGTAACTATATAGGTTCCAGCATTTCGTGCTGTTGTATTACCGGAAACTGTAAAGTCAGTACCTTCGGTTAGAATGTACTTTCCATATGATAAAGAAAGTACCGCTGTTTTTTCTTTTCCATCGTAAGTAAAGTTTTGAGCGTGGATAGATGTGTCTGCAATTGCAACCGCATCCTCACTGACTAATTTTATAGTACCTGCATTAGTATTTGAAACATATTCAATAGTAGCGTTTCCAGCTGCATCGGAGGTAATTTGTGTTGCATAAACTAATTTATCAGCCGTTATTTTTTCTCCATATGCAGCATTTTTGGTAAATACATAAAACATATATTTTTTGTCAGGTGATAGGTTATTATAAGTAGCAGTAGTGGAACCGTTTGTACTTGTTTTACCTATTGTTTGTTTTTTTACAAGTTTTGAAGTTGAAACGCTGTTGGCATCTATAATTTCTACATCTTCATCACATCCGGATAATATTAGATTTGGATTGTTTCTAATATCTAAAGTTTTAATTCCATTGCCGGAACAGCTTAAATCAGTTAAATTTGGATTGTTTCTGATATCTAAGCTAGAAAGATTATTGTTATAGCACCAAAGTTGCTGTAAATTTGTATTACTACTTACATTCAAACTTGTTAAATTGTTTTCATAACAATCCAGATCTGTAAGTTGTGAATTGTTGCTTACATTGAGGCTTGCTAAGTTATTTTGGTAGCAAGCGAGAACACTAAGTTTTGTATTTCTGCTTACATCTAAGCTCGTCAATTGATTGTCTCCACAATCCAAATAGGTTAATTCTGTAAAATACTCAATTCCCTTTAGATTTGAGATGTTCAATGAAGTGATAGCCATTGTAGTAGTGTCGTTAATTTCAGAAGCACTTAAATATTTGTTTTCGTCATAATCAATGCTTTCTAAGATAAATTGTCTAAAGTTTGCATCAGGAAAGTTTGTTGCATTAATTGCAATGCCATCTGGTGTATCTGTTTGTTTGTTATCGTCAGTATCTTCTTTTTTTAGGGTTACGGAAATATCCTTTGCCGCATCTGCTATAGTGAAACTAGCTGATCCATCAGAGTAGCCGTCCATTTTAAAGGTTGCATTGTATTTTCCTGGGTCATAATATGCAGTATATACACCTTTTTCATCTGTCTCAAAGTCAGGTTGGTTGTCGCTTTTTATACCAGACATCTGGAAGTTTGTATTAGCCAAAGATTTGCCGTTCTGGTCTTTGAGTGTGAAACTAACACGGTATTTTTTATAAGGGCAACTACCAAATCCAAATTTTCCTTTATCAATAGACCAATAAAAATCAGAAATGTCAAATGCAGCACTGGTACTTGCTTTTACCGATTTTAACTTTGAAAGGAAAGATATCTCTGCCTCTAAGCTTAAACCTAAGGAGATATTACCATCGACACAGGCTTTACAGCTATGTTGAATATCATCATCTGAATTCATAGAATAGCTTAATTTTGCTTTAATATTAAGTCCGATTGTACCAGTTGCTTCTGTTTCAGCAACTTTTTTTGAAATAATGGTAAAGGATGGTGTTAAATCAATACCAATAAATACGTCAGCTTCTATTTCAAGGGTAGGAAGGTTGATTTCTGGTTTCGGTGTAATTAACTGAAACTTTTTGGAAGCAGATGAGTCAAATTTAAAGCCAAAAGATGATTTAATATCAGCTGATACATTTATTTTACCAGAAATATTTAAATCTAAAGCTGGTTCAAGTGCAATATAAATTCCAGGAATTGGGGATACACAAATATATCCAAGTGGAATATTTGCATCTAATGCGGCTTCCGCTTCTACTTCGCAACTAAGATTTGCACCGACATCAAACTGTAAGTATTGATGTTTAAAAGAAATGTAGTATTCTAAATTTAGCTCTAATGCCAATGAAGCAGAACCGGAAACTTTAGAAGAACCACTAATATTATAAGGAGCTTTACCAGTATTTGCACTACTACTATCATCATTTTTTTCACTTGTATCAAAAGAGTAGTCTAAAAAGGTTGCCGTGATTGATCCATCGCCTTTAAAAGCGGAAGTTTTCATTTCATTTGAAGCTTTAGAAAGACCATTATAAGTGACGCATGTTGCTGCACTATCTGTATCTACCGTTGCGGAAGATGAATCTGCCTGTGTGTCAATTTTTACAACTGAGAATACATCTTCTGTTTCTACATTGTTATCTTCTGTAATAACAGCAGTAGAATCGGTAATATCAATGTTAGCAACTTTAGCAATTAAAAATTCATTCTCCTCATATTCATAGGAAAAAGTATCACCCTTTTTTAAGTTGCTAATCTGTGAGTCGATATTTTTGATGGTATAAGTACCTGATTCAGAGTCAGGATTTACAACTGTGTTGAGGTCTTTTTCTGGTTCGATCACCTTTACATCATCATCAAGAACAACGAAATTGTTCTTTTTATCGTTGTCTAAATTTACGACCTGTTCTTCATTAAAGTCATCCACAGTTTGATCCATCAATTGCTGCATATCCTTTGTATACATTGGATTTGTATATTCCTCTGATAGAGGACGTCCTAATTCTGATGAAATCAATGTGGCACGAATATAATAATAAGTTGGTATAGAACCTGTTGAGATTGTGACAGCCACATTGGTATCACTTTCTTTTACTTCTTTTTCGCCAGAAGCGATGAGTTGTGTACCGTCTTCGGAGTAAATACCTACAAGAAGTGTACAAGACTGCGTTGTTCTAAAAGAAACATTTGCAGTTTTACCAGACATTTCAATGTCTAAAATGCAGTTTGGATTATTCGTTTGATTTTTTTGATTTGTATAATCTGTTAATGAATTTTGCAGGATTTTTCCAAAGCTATTGCTGCCTTGTACCTGTACATTGCCAGCATTCATGGATGCGGCTTCTTTCATGTTATTATTAGTAGGAATACTGCTTGCTTGTACAGAAGTATTCGGCAGGCAAAGAATTGTTACTAATAATAGAATAAAAATTCGTTTTAACCATAGATTTTTTTTCATAGTTAGTTAGTTTTCCTTTCTGTAAATAAATATGTTTTTCGATGTAGTGCATGACATTATGAGTATGTAATAAAATGTTTCGTTGATTTTTTCAGGTGTCTGTTTTTCATCCAAAAGCCATCAGAGTGTTTCGGTTGAATATGTGCCTTGTGTAAAATCAGTTATGCAGTACATCAGAACGTAGTTTAGTATAGCAGTAAAGGAAGTCCAAATTAACGGAATGTTAAAAATTACAATAAAATTGTAATTTTTTGCAAAGGTTTAATTTACTTTTTTTGTAATTGCTAATATAATGATATTTGGGGTCAGAAGATGCCTTATGGATTGTTCCTTGCCTTTGGCATCATATTATAGTAGATAAAACATTCTTTAATGGAAATTAAATTTTAAATAGGCGAAATGAGGTATCAAATAATGGAAAAGAACTTTAAAGAGTGGGAGATAGAAGCATGTATTGGAGAAGGGGCGTTTGGAAAAGTATACAAAATTGTCAGAGAAGAATTTGGACATACTTATGATGCAGCATTGAAAGTAATTGAGGTGCCACAAAATCAGGCAGAGTATGAGACCATAAGAAATGAAATGGTGAATACGCAGGAAGCGGAAGAATATTTTGCAGGAATGGTGCAGGATATTGTAGAAGAATTTACATTGATGTCCAAGTTAAAGGGAAATTCGAATATTGTAAGTTACGAAGATCACTCTGTTATAAAAAAAGAAGATGGATATGGCTGGAAAATCTATATTCGTATGGAATTGCTTACAGGATTGTTCAAACATATAAAGCAGGTAGATGTATCTAATTTGGATATAGTGCAACTGGGTATTGATATATGTAAGGCATTGGAAGTTTGTCAGCAGTATCACATTATTCACAGAGATATAAAGCCAGAGAATATATTTGTATCGGATGTTGGTACATATAAATTAGGGGATTTTGGTATTGCCAGAGAATTAGAAAGAACATCTGTGGGGTTATCCAAAAAGGGGACCAGAAGTTATATGGCACCAGAGGTTTATAAGGGAATGGAGTACAATGCTACGGTGGATATTTATTCTCTTGGAATTGTATTATATCGTTTTATGAATAACAATCGGTTACCGTTTATGCCGCCAGCACCAGAACCAATTCGCTATACAGACAAAGAGAAGGCAGATTTGTTGCGTATGAGCGGTCAGCCGTTACCAGCTCCAGAAAAGGCAAGTGATGCATTTGCCAGAGTCATTGTCAAGGCGTGTGCGTATTTGCCACAGGAGCGTTATCAAAGTGCTAGTGAAATGCGAGAAGAACTGGAACGGGTAAAGGAATTAGAACAAAAGGAAATTTTGTTTTATCATACGCAAGATAAGGCGGATGTAGAAAAAACAGAAACAAATGTGAAGGGGAATCATAAGGCTGTTTCAAAACTGGAAGAGGAACAGGCAGAGACCGTTTGTTTGGAACAGCAGGAAACGGAAATTTCAAAGGGTGCAGATTTACAACAGGAGCAGGAAGAGGGAACCGTATATATGTTTCACAAAAATGCGGCTCCAGAAAAGGAAAATGATCGTGAATCCGCTGCTTTACAGAAAGAGCATTCCGTAGACTCCAATATAGCATTAGAGCAACAGAAAATACAGGAAGAGAATGAAAATAAATCGGTTTTACAGAAAACAGAGAATAAACTGCCATGGAATAAAAAGATAGGAATTGGAGTTGTGGTACTGTTGGTCATTGTAATAGGCAGTATAGCAGCCGTAACAATGTCTGGCAGCAAATCTTCGTCTAAGGAACCAAGGACGGAAAAAGTAGAGGATACAAAGGCTCCTACAAAAGAACCTGACAAGCAGGCAACCATACAACCAAAAGCAACAAAGAAACCAACGGCAGAACCGACCAAAAAAACTACACCGAAAGCAACAAAGAAACCGAAAAGGACAGTAGTGACACAGAAACCAGTGGTAACTACCAAAAAGCCTGTGACAGCAGCACCAACAAAGGCACCAGTACGGACAAAGGCTCCAACTGTCACAAGACAGCCAAGACAAAATGATTCCAATGTTTTTAAAGAGCGAGACAAATCAGATAATGTATTACAAGAGCGATAGGATTAAGGATTTCTATTGATTGATGTAATACTTGGGAGTAAGAGTAGTAAAAATTTAATAAGGGTGCATGAAATAGATAAGATACCAAGGATTTCGGTTATCTTATCTATTTTTTTCTTCTATTGGGGCATTCTAAGGGGGAAAATGCTTCGCAGGAATGTCCAGCTTGCAAAAAAGTTTTCTTATATTGCAATTTTAAAAATGGAAAATTTTAATAATTTTTTACAAAAATTTACTTTAAAATACTTTTTTATGGCAAAATAATACGTTTACGACATAAAAAGCACCGTTTACGACCAATCTGAACCAAACCAATAAAAATGAGGTAAAATATGTAAGAGAAAAGTTAGCCTAAAAGGTCAATGAAATGGAGGCGCATGTTATGCTAAAAACATAAGCATAGAATAGGTGTAGTATTTCGTAAAGCTGTGATAGAGAAGTTTGAGGATAAAAATATGGAAATTATTAAAATAGCCGTATGTGATGATGAAAAAATTTTTGCGGATAAATTAAAGAAGATAATAGAAAAGTACTGTTTGGGAAAGAAAATTTCGTATAAGCTTGATAGCTACGATTCTGGAGAAGCCTTTCTTTCCAGTTCACTTAAAATGGCAGAGTATCAGATTGCCTTTTTTGATATTAACATGGAGGGCATCAATGGTTTAGAGGCTGCGCGACAGTTGCGAAAAGTTTGCAAGGAGACGTATATAATATTTGTAACAGCATTTATCAATTACACGTTGGAAGGATATAAGGTAAATGCGATTCGTTATATTCTTAAAGAGGACCTTAATTTTGAACAATCTGTTTTTGAAAGTTTAGATGCCGTATTTGAAAGAATGCGGGAGGTACCACGTGTAAATACATTTTCTTTTCGAGAGGGAGAAAAGAGCATTCCGATGGAAAAGATTATGTATATTGAGAGCAATTTGCATAAACTGACCTTTCACGTTTTTGATAAGGAGGCTGTGTCATATACAATGTATGAAACGCTTAATAAAATTACAGGAATATTTCCAGAGGAGTTTGTACGTATTCATCAAAGTTATCTGGTTAATTTGAAATTTGTAAGATGTGTGATGGAAAATCAATTGCTGTTATCCAACAGTGAGAGATTACCAATAGCAAGGTCAAAGCTTAAGGAAACACGTGATCGGGTTACTTTATACAAAGGAGCGTTATAATGGGATATATTGTACAAAGTTATATTGTTATTTTTATAGAGACGATATGCTGTATTATTTTCTGCGAAATATTTGGTAGTAATACAGAGTTAAAAAGAAAGAATGTTTGGTTGTCGCGTTGGAGGATTATATTTTATTTAAGTGTAACTACTTGTGTAACGGTCATTGCTCTGGAGAAACATATGGTAGCCAAACAAGTGTCTATAATTATATTATCTGCATCTTTTATCTATTTTTATAGAAATTGGGAACTAAAAAAATGTATAGTGTTATCCATTGCTTTTCAGAGTCTATTGTTAATTGCGGATTTTATAACAATATTGGTTAAAAAATCATTACTGGCAAATGAAATAAGGGAAAGTGATTTGGAAAATTTTATTATTATAGCCATATCGAAATTGATTTTATTTTTAATTATTCTATTTATTAGCAAGATGTCCTGCCGTAGCAATGTTTTGCACATAAAGGAAAATGAGTGGGTAATTTTCTTTGGCATGTCTTTTTTTTCAATTCTGATTTTACTTGCGATTGCAAAAAATGCAGAGTTTGTTACAAATCAGAAATTGGAGCAATTATTTTGGATTTTGGCGATAGGACTTGTTTGGATGAATATTACAATGTTTTATTTTATACAAAATCTAGGAAAGAGGGGATATTTATTAAAAGAAAAGGCTTTGTTAGAGGCAGACAAGAAAAATCAGTTACATTTATATGAGACGATACAAAATCAGATGCAGGAACAGAGAAAAATTTCACATGAATATAAAAATCAGCTTATGTGTATACAGGCATTATGTGTAACAAAAAAATATGATGAGCTTATAAAGTACTTAGAACAGATTAGTGAAGCGGTTTTACATGATTTGGATTATATTGACACCAATCATGTTTTGGCAAATGCTGTATTAAATGTAAAATATCAGGAAGCTATGAAAAACAATATTTTGTTTATTTGCAAAATAAATGATTTATCCGGCTTGACCATCGATTCTACGGAATTGGTTGTATTGTTATCGAACTTATTAAATAATGCGATAGAAGCATGTAAGAAGTGTAGTGGAATACGCAAATTAACCTTAAAGTGTGTTTATGAGCAGGGTGATTTTATTTTGTCTGTAAAAAATTCTTATGATGGAACATTGAAGCTTGTAGGGGGAACTTTATATACCACAAAAAAGAGTAATTGGGAAGGTCATGGAATCGGATTGAAAAATGTTATAAAGATTGTTGAAAAGAATAAAGGAAACTATGCAATGGATTACACCGATACGGAATTTAATATTTCAATCGTGATTCCACAGGGGCATATTTGGTAAAAAACAAGCAATAAAAATACAAAAACTGCAAAAAAATGACAAAAACTGCAATAGGGATTGAAAAGAATCTGACATCCGTTATACTGCCTAGTAAGGAGGTGTGACATGTTAGAGCAAATCGTTAGAAAATTAGTAAGTCTATTATTGCGAAATCGATTTATTTCTCAAGAGGAATATGAGCAGTTTGTTTATGTATTGCTTGGAGATATAGAAAGTTTTTTAGTTATAATAAGTATTTTATTTATAGGTACTGTCATTGGACAAATAGTACCTACTGCAAGTTTTCTGATTTGCTTTTTTGCCCTGCGCAAGAGAACTGGTGGGTATCATTTGAGTTCGTATTATAAATGTTATATAGGGACTGTATGTTTATATGTTTTTATAGCGGGCATTTCTTATTTAATATTTGGACATGAGGAAATCTTAATTGGTTGTGCAGTGGTTGCCGGAATAGTAATTATGTACATAGGGAATGTAAATCATCCGAATATGAATGCAGAAGAGGAAGAAGTGCATGAATTAAAAAAGATGTCCAGAATTATTGTAATTTTGGAATTGTTAGTTATCTTCTTTTTAAACTGGTTAGGAAATGCGGAAATGGTAATTGTATATTCCGGGTTGGCAATTATTTTATGTGCAGCACTCCTTGTTATTGCAAAATTAATAGGGCAGGAGGTGAAATAAATTATGGGAATAGAAAAGAAAACACTACAAGTGATTGAAAAGATGACGAGAGCTAGGGTGGAGAAGGAGTTTGGTGGTAGACCTATAGTATGTAGAGGATTTTTACATCAGCCAAAAAGACCAAAGAATCTGGACAGAAAGTAAGATAAAAATAGTGAAATAAAATAAAAAGTCGTAACAGTTAGACTGGATAAGATACTAGGAGTGCCTAGTTGTCTTATCCAGTTTTTGCGTTAAAAAAAGTGATAAGGAATTTTTCAAATATGCCAGAATACTAGAAAATGAAAGAAAATTGCAAAAAAGATTATACAAAATCAAATTTTTTTGGTAAGATAGTAGAGTAAACCTACTATAAAGGTAGGAAAAATAGATTTTAAAGAATACGAAAAGGTAGAATGGATTGCAGGAAGGATAAAAGTGAAATCGAGAGAGTTGTAGGAGGCATAAAGTAAGAAGAGATAGGATGAAATCGTAGAGAAAGAGGAAATGGAGGAGAGAATATGGCGAGAGGAATTCAGACAAAATGTTTGCATTTGCAAGAAGAAGAGGGAAGCATCAACAATTATGGTGCAATCAGTTTTCCCATTTATCAGACAGCGACCTATGCACATATGGGTGTGGGAAAGAGCACAGGATATGATTATAGCCGATTGCAAAATCCTACCAGAGAACACTTGGAAAAGATAGTAGCAACCTTGGAAAATGGAATAGATGCCTTGGCATTTTCCACAGGCATGGCAGCCATTTCACTTATGATGGAATTGTTTGCACCAGGAGACCATTTGATCGTTGATGCGGATTTGTATGGTGGAAGTATTCGATTGTTTCAAAACGTAGCTGTAAAAAATGGAGTTACGTTTTCGAGTATTGATTGTTATAAAGAAGATGTGGAAACGTATATCAATGCGAATACAAAGGCTATTTATATTGAAACTCCAACGAATCCGATGATGAATGTTACCGACATTGCTGCACTTGCCAAGATTGCGAAAAAACATAATCTTCTCCTTATTGTTGACAATACGTTTTTATCGCCTTATTTCCAAAATCCATTAGATTTGGGAGCCGATATTGTAGTACACAGTGGCACAAAGTATTTGGGTGGTCATAACGATACATTGGCAGGTTTTTTAGTTACAAATAAAACAGATATTAGTGAAAAGTTACGCTTTTTGATAAAAACAACGGGAGCAGGATTGGCACCATTTGATAGTTGGTTGATACTGCGGGGAATTAAGACTCTTGGTATCCGAATGGATCGGGCACAGAAAAATGCCATAGAAATTGCAAACTGGTTAAAGGAGCAGAAGGCGGTAACAAAGGTAATTTATCCAGGCTTGCCAGAACATCCAGGATATGAAATTATGAAGAAGCAGGCAAGGGGATTTGGTGCGATGCTTACGTTCCAATTAGAGAGCAAGGAGTTTGCATTGGCAATTCTTGAAAAAGTGAAAATGATAAAATTCGCAGAAAGTCTGGGTGGTGTAGAGACATTAATTACTTATCCGATTACACAAACCCATGCAGATGTTCCTCATGAGGTTCGCATGCAGAACGGAATTACAGAAGGAACGTTAAGACTTTCTGTAGGAATTGAGGATACAAAGGATTTAATAGAGGAACTAACAAAAGTATTTGATGAGGTAGAAGGTGAATTACATGGCAGAAAGAAATCTTAATTTTGATAAGGTAATCAATAGAAAAAATACAAGATGTTTAAAATATGATTTTGCAGAAAGGCGGGGAATGCCAAAAGATGTTCTTCCCCTTTGGGTTGCAGACATGGATTTTGAAACGTCTTCTTATGTGGAAGATGCATTGGTTGAGAGGGCAAAGGAAGGAATCTTTGGATATAGTGAGGTACAAACGCCATACTTTGAAATTGTAAGGGATTGGATGAAAAAACACCATGATTGGGATGTACAGGAAAAATGGTTGATAAAAACACCTGGAATTGTCATGGCATTGGCAATGGCTGTAAAAGCCTATACGAAGCCAGGGGAAGGCGTGTTATTGCAACTGCCTGTGTATTATCCATTTTCAGAGGTAATTAAAGATAATGGGAGAAACGTAGTCAGCAATACGTTATATTTAGGTGAAGACAATCGGTATCATATTGATTTTGAAGATTTTGAAAGAAAAATCATAGAGGAAAATATAAAATTATTCTTTTTATGCAATCCGCATAATCCAGTAGGAAGGGTGTGGAGTAAACAGGAATTAACCCAAATAGGTGATATTTGTGTAAAGCATGGAGTGATTGTAGTCAGTGATGAGATTCATCAGGATTTTGTATTCAAGGGAAAACATACGGTATTTGCAAGTCTAAAAAAGGAATATGAGGATATTTCTATTACATGTACATCTCCAAGTAAAACTTTTAATTTAGCAGGTCTTATGATGTCGAATATTTTTATAGCAAATAGAGAATTGCGACATAACTTTAGAAGAGAATTGGATGCAGCAGGAATCAGTCAGTTGGGAATCATGGGGCTTGTGGCTTGTGAGGCAGCGTATAAGAATGGAGAAGTTTGGTATCAGGCAATGTTATCTTATGTAAAAGAAAATATCGCATTTACAAAGGAATTTGTGGAGAAAAATTTGCCTGGTGTTACAATGATTGATTTGGAAGGAACGTATCTTGTTTGGCTTGATTTTAGAAAGACTGGACTTTCTGTAGACGAGTTGGAACATAGAGTAATCCATAAGGCAAAACTTTGGCTTGACAGTGGAAAGATATTTGGAGAATGTGGGATTGGCTTTCAAAGAATCAATGTGGCATGCCCAAGAAGTATATTGGAGGATGCACTGAATAGAATAAAAGCCGCGATTTATGCTTAGTTTTCTACAAAAGTCTAGTGATTTGCTTGGGAAAAATACTGGCGAGAAAACTTTAAATAAGTGTTTTAATTAATTTTTTAAAAATTTGTCCTAAAATTGGAATTTTATGCATTAACAAAGTGTACAAGAAAAGATGCAAAAAAGAGGAGGATTTTTTATGAGACAAGGAATTAAAAAGAAAATTACAGCATTAACGATTACCAGTGCTATGGTGGCAGCAACTTTAGGAGGCGGTAGTTTCGCATTTGCGGCAAAGAATCAGCCACAAAATGAAGGACAAAGACCAACTGTTGCCACTGGTTCTTCTATCGGAGTAATCGGAGAAAAGCCAAATAAAAAGCCAGTAACCCCAGGAGCAATCGACGCAAAACCAGATAAGAAAAATGATGAAAATAAGCCATCAGAAGGCAATAATGATATAAAAGAACCAGTGACACCTGGAGCAGTTACAGCAAAGCCAGAACCAGCAAATACTGCTAAGAGAAAAGTACCTAAAAAGGTAAAAGTAAAAAAAGCAAGAAAGACTGTAAAGAATAAAATTCAGATTACATTGGATGGAACAAATGTATGGTCAAAACCTAGTGTAACGGTAAAAACGGCTACAGGAAAATCTGTAAAAACAAGTATCGTAAAAAAAGGTAAAAACAGTTGTGTGTTAAAAACAAAGAAACAGTTAAGCAAGGGAACATATACCATAAAAATAAAAGGTGTAAAGGTAAAAGGTGAAACAAAATACGAGACAATTACTACGAAAGTAAAAGTAAAATAATAAAGTGGGAGGACTTTTATGAAAAAAACGTTAATTGTAGTAGATATGCAAAAGGATTTTATTGATGGTTCATTAGGCACAAAGGAGGCACAGGCAATTGTTGGTCCTGTAAAGCAAAAGATTAAAGAATATAAAGAGCGTGGAGATGAAATTATTTTTACCAGAGATACACATCAAAAAAATTATTTGGAGACAAATGAGGGGAAACATCTTCCAGTTGAACATTGCATAGAGGGAACAGATGGATGGAAGATTCCAGAACAGTTGCAGGTTCCAGGTGCAATTTATATAGATAAGCCAAGTTTTGGTTATATGAATTGGAGTGAGTATCAGTTAGAAGAGGTAGAAATTGTTGGGCTTTGTACAGATATTTGTGTGGTATCAAATGCCTTGATTATCAAAGCAACCTATCCTGAAATTCGGGTTGCCGTTGATGCCAGATGTTGTGCAGGTGTGACACCAGAAAGCCATCAGGCGGCATTGACTACGATGAAGATGTGCCAAATTGATGTGATGGAGTAAATTAAAATGGATAAGACTTCTTTATAAGAAAATAAGAGAAACTGTTTTGGTATGTTTTACATAGCAGAAGCAGTTTCTTTTTTTATAAAGGAAAATTAGTCTTGTAGAAGAATGCGTCTACAAGGGTGTATAGTTCGCAGCTAGGTAGTGGATTTCAAAGACTATGAGAAATACGTTTTACGGGTTTCTTATAGTTTTTTGCATAACATAAGTGGTTTAGGTTTACCCAAAATAAAAAAGGAATCATGTTCAACAGGAAAATGTGATTTTTTCGCTCCATTAAAAAATTTAAAAAAAGTTGTAGCTTTTTTTCTTGTTCATTTGTGTTTGTTATGAAATGGGAAATTGACAATGTAACTGTCTATTTTCAAAAAAAGAAAGAGGAGAAAAAAATTATGAAAAAGAAAAGAAAGTTAATAACCGGATGTTTAGTTGCGGTGATGGCAATGAGTAATATAGTTGTGCAGTACCCTTCTAATATGATAGAAACAACTATGGTTACAGCAAAAGCGGCAAAACAGAGTAATGTGAAATATTATGGAAGCTACAAAAATGTCAAATGGAAAGTCTATAAAAGTGGATTGCTTGAAGTAAAAGGAACTGGGGACATGTATGATAAAAAAAAGGGGCCAGATTGGCTTGCATTTAGAAACAGTATTAAAAGTGCAAAAATAGAGGTAAAAAAACCAACAAATTTATCTAAATTATTTTATGGACTTGAATACATGAAAACAGTAGATTTGAGTAAATTAGATACTTCAAGGGTAACAGATATGTCATATATGTTTTCGGGATGTAGTAAATTACAAAAAGTGAATTTGAGGAATTTTAATACATCTCAAGTAAAAAGTATGGAAGAAATGTTTTCTGAATGTTCCGCTTTAAAAGCACTGGACTTAAGAAGTTTTAATACATCCCAAGTAATGTCCATGAAAAGCATGTTTTACGGATGTAGTAATTTAAGAACGTTGGATGTAAGTAAATTTAATACATCAAAAGTAACGAATATGATAGATATGTTTAGGGGTTGCAAAAACGTAAAAACATTGAATGTGAGCAAATTTAGTACTACAAATGTAACAAAAATGAGGGATATGTTTTATGGCTGCAAAAGTGTAAATGCATTGGATGTAAGTAATTTTAATCCAGCGAAGGTAACAGATATGACGGGGGTATTTTCGGGATGTGAAAATATAAAAACATTGGATTTGCGTAAGTGGGATATGGCAAAGGTTAAGAAGATGGGGTCCGATCAAGATAGAGATGAAGTAATGGAGGATGTAGAGGATAGGAAATTTCCTACCTATGGGATGTTTGCGGACTGTGTAAATTTACAAACGATTAAATGGTCTAATGTAAATACTGCGAATGTAAAAAATATGGGATTTCTTTTTTATAATTGTTGCAGTTTAAAGGCGATAGATGTATCAAGTTTTAATACCGAAAATGTGAAATGTATGGCAGGAATGTTTTCAGGGTGTAGTAGTTTAAAAACATTGGATGTAAGTAATTTCAATACTGCTAAGGTAACAGAAATGTCTCATATGTTTTGGGGGTGCCATGGGATAGAAAAACTCGATTTAAGTAGTTTTGATTTGTCCTCTATTTCGGAAAATTATGATGATTATTATGATGATGAAAAATTATATTCGCATCAATTATTGGATTCCTGTTTGCAAATAGTTATAACACCCAAAAAGATCGGCAAATTTGCGTTTATTTTGCCAGAAAATGAGTGGTGGGAGGATTGCCAGGGAAAGCGATATTTGACATTTCCTAAAAATACTGCAGAAAGCATTGTGTTGACGAAGAAAGACAAAAACCGTAGAGGGTAAGGAAGTTTATGTTTGAATAAGTGAAAGGGAGAAAGTTTATGATGAAAAAGCAAAGAAAATGGATGGTTGTTTGTGTGATATTAACAATGATAATGGGAATGTTTGTTACATATCCTATGCAAATGCAGGCAAAGACAATTGTGAAATCAATACAGTTAAATCTATCTGAGAAAACAATGTGTGTAGGTCAGAAGATTTCTTTAAAAGTAAAAAAAGTGACTCCGAGTAAGGCATCGGCAGCAGTGACATGGTCTAGTTCAGATGAAAACGTTGCAATTGTTACACAAACGGGAACGGTTACTGCAAAAAATTTAGGAACTGCAAAAATTATTGCGGTAAGCAAGAACAATAAAAAGGTGGAGGAGCAGTGTACGATTACGGTAACAGAAACTGGAGATGTTCGGTACTCTGGAAAATATCAAAATGTTACTTGGAAGATTTATCAAAATGGGTTATTAGATATTAAAGGAACGGGAGAAGCGTTTGGAGAAGCGAATGTATCGGCAAATAAAAATGTAACAAATGAGGAAGCGTTATCTTATACATATAATATGCCAGGATGGTATAAATATGCGAGTGTGATTACTCGTGCAAGGGTAGATATAAAGGACATTACAAATTTGAACTACGCATTTGATGGTCTTTCACTTTTGAAAGAGGTTGATTTGAGCAAATTGGATACATCAAAGGTAAAAAGTATGTATTCTATGTTTTATAATTGTACAAGTTTAAAAAAAATAGATGTGAGCAATTTTGATACTTCCAATGTAAATAATATGGCAAATATGTTTTACAATTGCAGAAATTTACAAATATTGGATGTTGGCAACTTTGATACATCGAAAGTAGTGGACATGTCAGGAATGTTTTATAATTGCATGAACTTAAAATCATTAGATTTAAGTAGCTTTAATACAGAAAAGGTGAAATATATGGGCTCTAAGGAGGATGAATTGGAGGATTATTCCTTTTTAAATTACAAAGCATTTAGAGCAAGTTATACATATGGAATGTTCGCAAACTGTATGAAATTAAAAGAACTGAATCTGTCAAGCTTTGATACATCTAATGTAAGTGACATGGGGTATCTTTTTTATGGATGTAAGAGTTTGGAAAAAGCGGATGTATCTAAATTTAATACTGAAAAAGTAACATGTATGTCGGGAATGTTTTCAGGATGCAAAAGATTGAAGGAAATTAATTTGAGTAGCTTTGATACAACGATGGTTAAACGAATGACAAGTATGTTTTATGGTTGCGAGAAATTGAAGGAAATTGACGTAAGCAGTTTTGATACAGAAAATGTATGCTCTATAAAGCTGATGTTTGCAAAGTGTAAAAGTATAGAAACTTTAGATTTGAGCAAGCTTGACTTTTCATCTGTAGAAGAAAATGAAGGATACTTCCGAAATGTTGGGTTTGTCTATAAGTGTACAAAATTGCAAACAATTTTGACTCCCAAAAAAACAAATGACAGTGAGTTTCTACTTGATGGAAATAAGTGGGTAGATAGTCAAGGAACGGAATATAATTTATTGCCTAGCAAAGCGATGCAAAGCATAACATTAACACGAAAAGAAGGTTAGGGAGGTTGAAAAAAATGAAAAAAAAGTATCATAAAATAGGAACAGGGATTTTGATTGGAGCTTTGGTTATTGGAAATTTTATAAATATGCCACTTTGTATAAAAGCAGAAACACAACAGGATATTGTATCAGAAACACAGGAAAATAATAATGAGGAAGAGAAGGGAAAAATTCTTCAGTCAGGGACATATAAAGAAACAAAATGGACAATATATGAAAATGGATTGTTGGAGGTCACAGGATCTGGAGATATCTATGGAAAGTCTAATAATAGAAAGCAATCAATATGGAAAGATTATGCACAGGATATTACAAGTGCAAAGATAGAGGTTACAGGTGCAACAAATCTGTCATATCTGTTTGCTGAACTTAATAATTTGGAGGAAGTAGATCTTAGTAATCTTGACACTTCTCAGGTAACTACCATGAAGGGGATGTTTTATGCCTGTGAACATTTGCGTGAACTTGACCTTGGTAATTTTAATACATCCAAGGTAGTTGATATGTGTGGAATGTTTGAATATTGCGAGGGATTAGAAGTATTAGATGTTAGTAGTTTTGATACTTCTCAGGTGAAAACAATGGCAAATATGTTTGCTAATTGTTCTCGTTTGTCTGTATTAGAGCTTGATAATTTTAATACATCCAAGGTAACTACCATGAAAAGTATGTTTGAACAATGTAAAAATCTGGTATTTATAAATATGCGTAATTTTGATACATCTAAAGTTACAACAATGGCAAATATGTTTGCTTGGTGTTCTAGTTTGGCACAACTGGATGCATTAGGTTTGGATTTAAGCCATTTTGATACAGCACGCGTGACGAATATGGAGAGTATGTTTGAAGAGTGTTCTTCCTTGCAAAGGTTAGATATTAGTAGCTTTGATACAAAAAAAGTAACAGATATGGCATATATGTTTTATGGATGCTCTAGTTTATTAAAATTAAATCTTTCTAATTTTAATACAGCAAATGTGAAAACGATGGCATCCATGTTTTGTAGATGTTCTAGTTTATTGGAATTAAATCTTTCTAATTTTAATACAGCTAAAGTTACGATTATGTCATTTATGTTTTCTGGATGTTCCAGTTTGACGGGACTTGGAGCATCAAATTTGGATATAAGCCACTTTAATACAGCACAAGTGAAGGAGATGTGGGGGATGTTTGAAGGGTGTTCTTCCTTACAGTATTTGAATCTCAGTAGTTTTGATACAAGAAAAGTGAAGAAAGAATTGTATATGGAAGATATGTTTAAAGGTTGTGAGCGTTTATCTAAGCTTCGCACACCGAAGCGTTCTGGAAAATATACAACTAAATTGAGTGAATCAAAAAAAGCATGGAAGGATAAGAAAGGAAAAAAGTATAGATTTTTACCGAAAAATGCTAAAAAAAGCATTATATTGACAAAATAAAACAAAAATTGGAGAGGTTGTAATATTATGGTATTGAAAAGAATGAAGGGGAGAATGTTTATGAAGGAAAAGCAAAGAAGGGTAATGTCTATTTGTATGGTACTGGCGGTGGTAATAGGAATATTTGTTGCATATCCCTTGCATACTCAGGCAAAAACAACGGTGAAATCCATACAGTTAAATATTTCAAAGAAAACAATGTACATAGGGCAAAGAGTTTCTCTAAAGGTAAAAAAGGTGACTCCAAGTAAGGCATCGGCGGCAGTGACATGGTCTAGTTCGGACGAAAATGTTGCAATTGTTACGCAAACAGGAGTAGTTACTGCAAAAAATCTGGGAACTGTAAAAATTACTGCTGTAAGTAAAAGTAATAAAAAAGTGAAGAAACAATGTACGATTACGGTGACAGAGAATGGTGCAATAAAGCATTCTGGAATTTCTAAAAAGATTAGTTGGAAGATCTATGAAAATGGGTTGCTTTCCGTGACGGGAAGTGGAAATGAGGGGATGGAAGCAAGTTGGATTGATTACAAGGATGATATAACATATGCGAAAGTGGAGTTGCAGGATGTAACAGATCTTTCTTGCATGTTTAAGTATCTATGCTATTTAAAGAAAGTAGATTTAAGTGGATTGGATACCTCAAAGGTTGAAGATATGTCAGAGATGTTTTATGATTGTGCCAGCTTAAAATCTGTAGATATAAGCAATTTTGATGTAAGCGATTCAAAACAAGGCGTCTCGTAAAATGTAACATCTTCTGATAAACTT
>ERZ825896.291-NODE-291-length-68151-cov-27.636616_pt1 | contig 68151 bp, 63 predicted proteins | sample MGYA00519858_ERZ825896 | MGnify/ENA primary metagenome ERZ825896 (study PRJEB31778, sample SAMEA3449214) | human gut metagenome | biome: human gut; feature: human-associated habitat; material: faeces | place: United Kingdom | collected 2010/2012 ... | reverse complement strand
TGATAGAACTTAAAGCTGGTGGTGATTTGGATAATAAAAAGGCAAAAACTGAAAAACTTGCAATGTTACAAGAGTATTTTATCCTTAAAAATTCGTTGATAGATAAACCAGATGATAAGATAAAATTATTTTTTGGGACAGCTTATAATAAGTATGGTGAAAATGTTGAATGGAAGCAGGAAAGGGTAAAACAATTCTTTGCTGAAGATGAATTGCTGATTGGAAAAGATTACTGGAACTTTGTATGTGATGATCCAGAGGGATTCAATATTGTATTTGAACAGTATAAGAAGAGTTCGGAATATATTAAAGAAGCATTGGAGCGTATAAAAGTATTGTACTTCAAATAAATACGAAATAGTATTAGAGGCGTTAAGATGAGATTTTTAAATGATTTTCAGTTTGAGTTGATTTCTCAAACTACAATAGTCCACTATATTGAATATAGATTCGAACAAGAATTAAATAAAGCAAAAGAATTTCTTGATATAGAGATTAAAGAAAATCTGTATGATAATAATTCGAATTATATGAAATTATTAAATTCGATTTGTGATGATTTGTTGGAAAAGAATTCTCAATCATATATTAAAGAAAAACCATTGCCTAAAATTGCTCGAAATGTTGATGTGAGAGAACCCATAGGTGAGGTAATACAACATTGTGTAGAAGCAATAGAGGCTGGTTATGATTTGAGTATAGAGGAATTAAAAGAAGAATTAGGAAAAATAAATAAAATGAGCAATGATGATTGTAGCTTTTATGATTATACAGAAGAACAGCTTAATCAAATTATAGAGACTGCGTATATAGTTAGAGACTATCATATTAATGCAATAATGGAGGAACAAGACAATATAATAAATTTATTAAAAACAACAATTAAGCTAGTTGATAACTCTTCTTCGTCCAATATATTTAGACAATCATTTATAAATATTTTTTCAATTTTTGATGCATATGTATTTGAATATTTAAAACAATTCTTTTCTTCTAAACCAAATGAAATGGGTAAATTTTTCGAAATCAAAAACAATGAAAAAGTCAAAATGACACTTGATGAAATATTGTGTTTTGATAGTATAGAAAATTTGAAGATAGAAATGGTCAAGAAACAGTTTGCAGGGAGATATTTAAGTGAATTAATATCAAAGCTGAAAAATTATAAGCCAGACATATTTAAGGATATCGAGTATCCAGTACTTATGGAAATGGTTGAACGCAGAAATATACATTTACACAATAAAGGATATGCGGATAATAAATATTGCAGTTCGTTTAACATATATAAATTTAATGTTGACGACTATGTTAATATTGATAGTGAATACTTATTTATTAAGGTCATGAATACATTGTCAAAATTTTTAACAAATATTGAGAATGAACTTTGTATTTGAATATTTAGTGAATCTATCATATATTAAATGTTTAGGAACAAATGATAACCAGCGGTTAGCATGGAAAGGTTTAGTTGAATTACATATTAAATCACTTTAAACATGTATTAAATAACAAAAAATGTAGGAAGCATATGATTTAAAAGATGGACTGTTGCTTAGTCCTAATATAGATGCATACTTTGATAAATTTGATGTTACTTTTGATGATAATGAACCATTATTTTGAGAAAGATTATTACGCAGGAAATTAAAGAAGGCACCAAAGAGTATTAGACAGATAAGGATGTTTTGAATGACGAGTGAAAGAAATATTTACAGTATCATAGGAATATTTTGATGAAAAAATATGTAGCTAGATAATAGAAAGGATTTGATTCAATGCAAGATATAATTAATACATTATTAGTTTCATGTATTCCAGCAGTGATTACCGGAGTTGTTACATATCTGACAGCAAGTAGAAATGCAAAAACTCAGATTGCGTCCTTACAAGAGAGTAACAAACATGAAATTGAAAAATTAATGAGACAACATGAAGTCGATATTGAATCTCTGAAGGAAAAACATCATTTAGAAGCAGAAAAGAGCGAACAGGAACATAGGCATAAAGTAGAAATTATGGAGATTGAACATAGGAACGCATTGGAAAGCAAAGAAAAAGAACAAAGTAATGCGGCTATGTTTGGTGTTATGGCAGATGTTATAAAGGATCCTAGCAAATTGCATGGGATTTTAGAACTTGCTAATAATCCAGCATTTAAAAAGAAGTAGAGGTGGTGGAAAAATGGGATGGTATGAAGCTCTTAAAGATGGCATTAGTGTTGCACAAAAAGCGGATAATTTGCAATTGGTAAGAGATTTACTAGAAGCACAGCAACAAATCTTTGATTTAGTCAATGAAAATAATCAATTAAAAGAAGAAATAAAGAGATTAAATGAAGTTGGAGATATAGAAGAAAATATAGAAAGACATAAAGATGCATATATTACTTTGAAAAATGATTCTGAGAAACTTATATATTGTTCATGCTGTTGGGATACAAAAAAGGCATTGATCCAAGGGCAAATAGTTAATACTGGTAAATACCAATGTCCTGCATGCAAGACAACAGCATACTATGACAGGGAGGGGTATAACAAGTCACAGGTTGATGCGATTAGAAGTATTAATCGAGGTGGAAGATATTAATTAAACTCCCACATCGCCTCAACATATCCTTGCGACCTACCGTCTCTGGAAGCTAATTTGGCATACTGCCCCGGTTCTTCTTTGGCAAGCCTTGTAAGATAAGCAATATCAGAAGGCTCGTCCAAATGAACGGAGGCATTGCATTTTTGACAGATAAAAGAGTCATGGATTTCATCGTTGATACTAACCCCAACGCAGTCAGATTCAGGGTTATGCATTGCAAAAATTATTTTTGCCATAAGTAACTCCTTTCGTTAACACTATATGCGGATTGTAAGCACACAGAAGCCGAGGGACGCCCTGAGCAGTCTGTCGTGTAAAACATGTATGCAACATTTGATGTAAGGAATCCTTTGTTTCCGGGCTTTTCACGCTCTTAAAACGTTAACAAAGAGATAATCTCAAGAACAAAAATCAATCCCACAAATTCAAGGTTTTCCTTGGATTTGTGTGATTTATTACATAATGTATATCCAAGTTCAAAGTAGGTTAAGTCAAAGCTTGATACTACAATGAAACCTTCAAGAGTCAATATTGGCATCTTTTATTTAAAAGATTTTATATGAGATGATGTTTATGTCATCAGATGGTCAAAGTTGTTTTGCATACAAAAGTAATGCTGCTTATGTCCTTGTATTGGTTGTAATGAGCATAAAATTTTTTATAATTACGGTTATTTTGTTAATGGTGATATGTGAAGATTTGGAAACAGTATTGTACTCAAAAACTTATGTTTTTGAGGTGCTTTTTTGTAGTACCTGTGGTAGAATATACTCATAATATGAAATAATAAGACAGATAGGTGGACTGTTGAAGCTGTTAAAGTGGCAATAAGCAGGAAAAAATCTGCAAAAGCCAATAACTGATTATGACAAAGAAAGGTAATAGGTGTAATGTCTTTGGATTTTAGCGACAGGTCTTTATATTGGTTAAAAGAATCTTCGATTGATGAATTGATAGAGTTTATTGAGGACAAATGCAAGGGAAAATGCAAGGGAGAAAGCAGATGTAAGTTTACTGTATGGTTTAACAGAAACGAGTACCATTATTAGGCAAAAGTAAAACATTAACGGAGAAGATTACAAAATTGGTTGTAAATGATAAAATTCGTTTCAAAATAGTGTTGTGTTCAATAAAGGAGGAAAAATGACAGAACAGGTAAAAGTATTTTTTGAACAGCTTGAGGAAAAGTCAAAGGATAATCCTATGCTTAAGGTAGAATTTGCGGCTAAGGAAATTTCAGCTCAAATTCAGCAGGCTTGTCTTGATGACAAAAAGGTTATAATGGGAGATTGGTGTCTGTATATGGCTTCTGTGCTAGCAGGCATTTCATGTATTAAAAGCAGTAAAGCCGATATTATTAAGATGAGAGCAAAAATTGATTTAAATAGTAATAGCATACCATTATTCGATGTAGATACTGTGGCTGGCAAATTTTATGTGGGAGATTTAATAAACAAATATTTGGTAAATGACCGCTTTTCAGTAATAAATGTATATTATAGTTTATATAAAAATAGACATAAAGATATAGTTATGCCGGATATAAAAGAAGTAAACAAAAAGAATACCAGCAATATGGGAAGTAAAGAGTACAGACTTTGGGATAATTTACATAACCCTTACGAGGAAAAAGATAAATACAGTAAAATATACAATGATTTAGAAAAGCATATTGAGCCTTATAAAATTGAAGATAATTATATGCCAACAGTCTATGGATTTGTACTAGATGAGATAACAGAAAAGGTAGCAGGAGTGTTTCCTAAACACTTAAATTGCTATGAAATGGCTGTGGAAACAGTAGTGTGGAATGCACATATGGATTATTAGAAGGGTAAGGCTTTAGAGGCTGCTTTTAGAAAAATTGATTGCCAAAGGAAAATTCAGGTATGCTTTTGAAAAAGGATTTCATCATTATTTGTTCATATTTTGTTAAATAAACATTTAAAATATAAACATTGATTATTAACTTTTGAAAAATATACTGAATACATCGAAAGGACATCAGTCCTTCGAGTTTTTTCATAATTTTACGGTTTGTGCTTGCACAAACTCCTCCCTTTTATTTATTATACAAAGTCAACCAAATAACCAAACAAAAAAGATGTGTCTACCACATCTTTTTTGTTTGTCTTTTTTTAGAAAACAGAAAAAGGCATAGCCACTTAATTTGTACCACCCAAAAAAAGTCAGACAAAAATCTAACTATTGGAGGTTGTACATCACTTAATTGGCTATGCCTTTAAAAAATGCCTAAAAAATTAATTCATTATTTAATTTTTAGCTTAAATAATTATGGCATAATTGAATTAGCACCGTCCACGATTACACTCTGTCCTGAGTAATAGCAGGAATCTGGACCTGCTAAGAATGCAATTACCGGAGCAATATCTGTTTCAGGGTCACCGAATCGTTTCATAGGGTTTAAATTAACCTGCTTTGCATATTCCTCTGGGAATTTTTCAGCCCATGCCTTTGCAGCAGGAGATTCAGCTCCGGGAAGAACAACATTTACACAGATTCCATACTGTCCCCATTCCTTTGCTGCAATTTTTGTAAGACCACGAAGAGCCTCTTTGTTAGAACCATAAGCCAACTGACCGGCAATACCGAACATACCTGTTGCAGAGGCAAAGTTGATAATTCTACCTTCATGCTGCTCCTTCATATAAGGGAAGACTGCCTGCATATAGTTAAGAGAGCCAATTACACCACTCTCCCAGGCTTTAAGCATATTGTCATAGGTAGTGTCCTCAACTGGTGCAGAAGGAACAATGGCTTGTGCATTGTTGACAACTACATCAACTGTTCCATAAGCATCTGCAGCTGCTTTAACAACCTCTTCTACCCTGGCTCTGTCAGCAGAATCACAAGTCATAGCAAAGCCTTCGCCGCCTAGCTCTTTAATTTCTGCGATTGTCTGCTGGATTGGCTCAGGACGGCGTCCTGTTGCGATAACCTTTACACCTCTTTTTGCAAGACAAAGAGCAATACCTTTACCAATTCCCTGGCCTGCTCCTGTTACGATTGCAACTTTTTCATTTAACTGTTTCATTTGCAACACCTCCGAATTGTTTTATAAGTGAATTATAACAATTCTAAATTAAAAAGTAAATGAAGGAATATGTAGTGATTTGTAAATTAATTGATTTTTATAGATTAAATGGTACAATTACTTAAAAGGACATAGGAGGAAATGAAAATGAACAATGTACTTCAGATTTTTCTGGGTTCATTACCGGTATTAATGGCTGCAATTATTATGCTGATAGTGAAAAAGAAAAAATTAGTACCAATAGCAGCCATTGCCATTCAGCTTGTAGTTGCTATTACTGCCGTAATATTTATAGGAAATAATAAAATGGAGCTATCTGATACAGATGCTATAGATATGTATAATGTCTATAATTCCATTAAAACTAACCCTGGTCAGGCAGAAAATATGTTGGTTAAAAAGAACACCTTTGCAGGCAGTATAAAATATACTTTGGCTAAGGCTAGATTATTAGCACTAAAAGGAAAATGGGAGGAAGCCACAGCACTTTATAAAAAGGTTGACAGTGTTGATGACTCCTTACTGGATAAAAGAGAAAAGGAGCTTTTAGAAAAGCTGCAGGGGGGAAAGCTATTTACAGCTAAAATGCTTTCCTATAATGTTGGTAATGCCAATTATTTAAAAAGTCAGGGACAAAAACCGGAGGACTATGGCTTTGTAGAGCTAAGTCAGGAAGAAATAAATGACAACACAGAATATCTTGACAAATTTCAAAAAGAAGTAGTACCCGAAATTATAAGTGGTGTTGTAGATGAGCTGGAACAGGATAATGAAATTTTATCTGATATTGGACTAATAAATGCAATTTCAGATAAGGTAATGTCATATGATTATAATACATATACCGGCAGCACATATAGTGACAGCACCAATGACAATAATTCATATAACAATTCAAATATTGCAGATGGACAAACAGATAAGGAAAATAGCACCAATGACAATGAAACAGAGAATACAGGTTTAGGTATCTATACTGAACTGTTAAAAGAGGATGCCAATGAATTAGACGAGGACAGCAGGAAGGAATACTTTAAAAGGCTATATGATATATTAGACCATTACAAGAAGGAGTATCCAGAGCTATTTAATGAAAACCAGTATTTAGAAGCATATATTGTAGCCTGCGTCAGAGCTGGCAATAAGCTGGATGACTTATTAGAGGACGGAGATACAAAGGCATTACAAACAGTAATGGATATGTATTTGGCTGGAATTGTTACAAAGGACGATTTCTCAAAGGACTTTACAAGAGATTATGCAAAAAAATACAAGAAAGTTATTAAGCAGATAAAATCAGTAGAAAGAGATTTGCGTTCTAGTGATGATGACTATTATGTGGGAGATTTAAAGCTTAAGCAGGCTGTTGATTTATTAGAGGAAAATAATGAGCATATACTTTCATTTATTACAGATGAAATAGCTGAAAAAATAGAAAATAATGAAATATCAGATAACCAGCTTTCAGAAAGCTATATATCAATTTCTATTTCTAAAAATAAGCAGGGATTAAGTAATGCAAGTATTGAGTATTTTAATAAGGCAGTGGAAAAGGGAAGCGAAAGTGACAATACTGTTATAGAAGAGGCTATGGACAGTATACAGGAGGTATATGAGGATGGAAATACTGACACTAACTATATTGATATGTCAGAAATGGTAGCCAACGCATATACAAGAAGTCACCATTATAATGTTGCAACAGAACAGTTAATAAATAGCGTTAAAAGTACAACAGGAACTGCAATTTCACAAACTGCAGCCATGATAGCCATAGGAAGAATAGATACAGAGGAATTTAGTAAAATAAAGGCTTCAGTTGTATATTCTTCTAACAAGTCCTTAGAGGATGTTAAGGTTACACTTAAGGACTGTGACATTGAAATAAAGGATTTTGACATTCAAAAGAAGGAATATGACGGCTCAGAGGTCATATTGCTTTGTGATGTTTCAGGTAGTATGGCAAATAGCTTTGAAGCATTGCAGCAGGCAGTTATCCAGTATGTAGAGTCTATGGAGAATAACGAAAAGGTAAATATTATTACCTTTGATGAAAGTATAAGGCAGGTATCAGGCTTTTTAAGTGACAAAAATAAGTTAATAGAGTTTGCAAAGAAAAATATATATCAGCAGGGAGGAACTGCTGGAGCAGATGCAGCTTATTCTGTATTAGACAGATTTAGTAATAATGATGTTGCAAAAACTCTTGTTATGATGACAGACGGTGAGGACAATAATCCGTGGCCAAGTGAGGATTTAGTTAGTAAGTTTAGTGAAAAATCCTCAAAGGTAAATGCTACTATTTATACTATTGGCTTAGGAGAAAGTCTTGATACATCATATCTTACAACTATTGCCAATGCTGGAGCAGGAAGATTTATATATTGCTCTGATGATAGTGCTCTTACAAATGCATACAATTTTATTCATAAGAGAACCAGCTCAGAATATACAATTACCTTTGAAGCAGAGGATTTAGACTTAGTATCAAGATATTTGTATATTGAGGTAAATGATGACGAAAATACTGTAACACCAAAGGATTTAAAGAATTATTCATTAGCAGGTGAAGAAGAAGATGATGATGATACAAATGTAGAGTTTGATACAGTTCTTCCAGAAGGTGTGACAATCAAGGGAATAGATGTTAATCAGCTGGAAAAGAAAAATACTGCCCAAACCATTAATATATTGGGAAGTGGCTTTGAAAAGGTTAAAATAACAGATGTATATTTAGAGTCAAGAGATGGAAGCTCTCATTGCAAAATAAAGAGTATAGCAGATGATAAAATAACCTTTCAGGTTGCACCAAGTGTAAAAGAGGGAACTTATTCAGTATTTGCAACTATTAATAATAAAAAATATAAGGTTGATAAGCTTATAATTGGTAATGCAAATCCAGGAGAGATTACTTTTGGAGCATATACCTTTAATGCAGACAACATTGTAAAAAATGATAACAGTACTGTTTTAAAGGGAAATGTAAGACTTAACGATTACCTTTACTTTGCTGGAGATGTAGAGCTAAAGGGAAATGTGGATAAGGATGTAAGTGTTACCTTATCTACCGGTAGTTATGCAGATGTAAGACATAATGTTAGTGAGTATTCACTAATTGATAGTATATTATTACCTGCTGCAGCTTCTACCAGAGCCTTTGACAGAATTGAAGTAGTTATTTATGATGACGGAAAAAATTATAATAACTATGAGGAATATAAGACAGATGTACCATGGGAAAGTGAAATTGGTACACTTGATTTAGGTATTGTTTCACTAGAGGATAATCAAATAAGAATATATCCGGACAGAGTAAGTGTAAAATCATCAATAGGTGTATTAAAGGATAATACAATAACCGACCTGCTTACAAATGGAGTGGATTTCTTCAAGGTAGATGATTTGCCAGCTTATATAAAGGGCGAAATAGAGGCTGAGGCAAGACTGATGAAGGAGGGTCCGTTTACATATTTCAATATGGATATATCAGCCGAGGCAAATTCTAATACGGGCTTAAAGCTTGTAGATTATATAACCCTAGAGGCTAAGGCTGGGGCAAAGCTTATGTTTGATACCTATAACCGGGAGATAGGAATGGGCTTATCCTTTAGTACAAAGCAGGAGGACAAGCACAATTCTAGTGATAAGTCACCATATACCTTATGTACAGGAGATGCAGGTATTGAATTTAGCATAAAGGGCGATGAAAATGACAGAAGATATGGAGATAGATACCTAAATATGTCCTTAGCCCTGCCATTGTCTATAACCTTTTATGTAGAGGGTATACCAGTTACAATTACAGATTTAAAGGCTGAATTATCAGATTACAATATTAATGAGGCTCTCAAGAATATAGCTTCAGGACGAGCTTTTTCAAAGGCAATTAAAAGCTACCTGAGCAGTAAAGACGGAGCTAAGCTTAAGGTATCCGGTGCTATTGAATTAATTAGCACTAATGCACTTCCAGAAAATGTTGCTAGTAAGATTAATAAATGGCTGGGTGATGATGTAAGCCTAGTATCCTTAGACGATTTATATGGAGAGGCAGGTATTAATTACCCATATTTAGGAGCAGGAGCTACATTAAATGTATTAGGCTGTATACAAATTGCAGAAATGGAAATGAAATTAGGCGCAATATCTTATAGAGATTATGTATCTGATTTATTAAATGCCAGTGACGGACGAGATCACTATGGATTTTCATTTTTATCAAAGCAGGGTGTAAACTTTGATTGGGATTTAGTAGGTACAGATGTTGGTGGAGAAGTATCTGCCAATGTAACAGTAGATAGATTTTTAATTGCTGCTTATGCAAAGGCAAAGGTAGCTGCTAATGCTAAAATTTCATTATTCGGAACAAAAATAGATGTGGAAGGTGAAGCAAAAGCAGAGGCTTGTGCAGGTGTGTGGAAGGACGGAAAATGGAAAGCACATGTAACTGTAGTAGCAAGTGTAGACGGAAAAGGAAGCTTGAAATTTTATAAACTTAACATAGCTGAAAAAGAGGTACACGAAAAAGCAACTATTATTGATGAAGAGTTTTAAGGATATTAATGCTCGGAAATGGAGAAAACAGTGAAATTAATTATTAACAAAAAAATAGTAGGAATAATTAGTTTATTAATGTTTTTTATACTTCTGCTGCCAATTAAAGCATTGGCAGTAGAGGAGGATGAGCCAGTAGTTGGATTGGACTCATTTATTGTAAACAGTATGGAAAATGAAATATACAATATTTCTATGATAGCTAAAACAGCAGAGGGTGTGACAGGACCTATAGAATATAGCTATAAAGTTTATTTAGTAACTAATATTTCTGAACAGGGAAAGGAAATGGTGTCTGGAAATGGTAAAACCGGAGAAACCGTTACCTTTGATATTGATATGAATAATGCCAATTCCTATTCAGAGTATAGATTTAAAATATTATATGAATACAAATATAATGATGAAGAGCAGTTTAGCTATGGCTTTTCACAAAAATTTGAGTATGAGCAGCAGTCTTATGCTGAAGAACTAAAAAATGTTAATTATACAGTTGATGTATTAGGAAACCAGCTTTTAATAGAATGGGATAAGTACGGACAGGCAGGAGATAAGGCTATTATTTCAATAGATATTGACGGTGAAGTATCTGATGAAATGGTAGACATAAGTGAAAGTAAATACGAGGCCTTCTTTGAAAAAACTGCAAAGAAGATTACTGTAAATATAAAGCAGGTTTGCAAGGGCTTGTTATCAGAGGGTGTAGATACTGTTATTAACTTAGACAATACAGGCAGTAATGAATTTTATTTGGAGTTTCCGGAGGAAAATGAAAGATTTTCTTCTAACTGGAATATAGCATACTATAATGCAAAGGACAATATTGTAAAATGGTATGCAGATAGTAATAGTGCAAAGGAATTAACCCTTAATAATACTGGCAGTTTTATGCTGGAAATTGAAGATGAAAATTGCAAGGAGCTTACAGTAGAGTACAATTCACAGGAGAACATAAAGTGGTTGTACAAATTCCCTGTAGTCATTGCTAACTATGCACCTAATATTACTTTGCTAGAAAAATATGACGGCATAACAGTTAAAACCTCAAAGTACACTATTGCAGGAAAGCTTGATGATGCAAATGCAAAAGTATCAGCCGAAGGCTGCAAGGTAACTCAAAATGATGACGGAACATTTTTCGTTGAAGTTGATTTGAAAAACGGAAAAAACAGCATTACTATTGAGGCTGAAAATAAAATAGGCAAAAAAACAAGGTCTGTAATCACAATACATAAGGAAAAGGGCGACAGTATTATAGAAGAAAACAGTAAAATTGCTAAGTATCTGCCACTTATAATAACATTATCAGCGTCTATTATACTGATTATCGTAATGATATTACTGACTAAGAAGAGGAAGCAGAAGAATGAAGAAGATAAATAAAGCATTATTAATATCAAGTATTTTGTCAGGTGTTGTAGCTGTGGCTTTAACTGTATTTTACATTATTTACAAAATCCAGGTATCTGGTGCAGCCTATGTAGAATTAGCCACTAAGTCTATCTTAAAGGCATATGATTTATTACATACAACCAGTGTAATAGGCTGGTGCTGCTTTGGAATGTGGATATTGACAGGAATTTTGGTTATAGCATTAGTAATAATTAAGGCTGTTACCACCTCAAAAAATAAAAAACAGACACAGCAGGTGTCAGTTCAGCAAACACAGACACAGCAAGAGCAGACACAACAAGTGCCAGTTCAACAAACACAACAGGTAGAAGTACAGCAAGACCAAGAACAGTAAAAACTTTGCCAGCCAGATTTGACAATTTGGCTGGCTGTTTAAGAATATATACAGAATTAATATAAAGGAGTTGTTAGAATGTTTGGTATTGAAAAAAGAAAACAAAAGAAAGAAGAGGAGAGGCGTAGAATAGAAGAGGAGAGGCGAAAGATAGAGGAAGAGGAACGAAGAAAAGAGGCAGAGAAGAAGGCGAGTATGAAGGAGCTAGGGGCATATATAATGATTATTATATGCGATATACTGATGATTGCAGCAGTACCAAGCTTTGCAAGTATTTTGTTTGCTGCTGTTGGAGTGTTACTAATTCCAATAAAGCAAATTGACGACTTGTGGAGTAAATTGCTAAAAGGACATTCAAAATGGATTAAATATTTAATGCTTGGCTGGCTATTTGTTATAGCCTGTATAATTTTTCCATTGTCAGATGAGAAAGGAAAGACTGGAAATATAGAACAGACGGAGACAAACAGAGAGGCAGCAACTACTACAACAACTGAAGCTAAAAAAGTAGTTGCAACAGAAAAACAAACAGAAAAACAAACAGAAAAGCAAACAAAAACAGAGGCCGCAACAGAGAAGGAAACTACAGCTAGAAAAGAGGTTGTAACTACAACTGAAAAAGCAACAACCGTAAAAACAACAGCTTATGTTGAAGAGAAAACAACTAAGCAGAATAACAATAGTTCTAATTCTAATAATAGTATTAATAACCAAAATGCTACTACAGCAGCCCCAAATAATAATTCAATAACTGTACATATTACTGCAAATGGCAGTAAATATCATCGTGCTGGATGTAGATATTTAAGAAATAGTGATAGTGCGGTAACCTTGCAGAAGGCTAAGTCATTAGGCTTAACTCCATGTAGTGTATGTAATCCACCACAGTAATATATAGAAGTAACAAATTCCCAACTTTTTAATATTATAATTTAAAATGAATTATAGTAGGGAATAATCCAGCTAATTGTGAATATCCATATCACGCAGGTGATATGCCGCCACTTTTCGGAAATAATGGATACGCTTTTTCAATGTTTCTTACTAATAGATTCTGTGTATGTGAAATAATAGGAAGAACTGTGATAATACATTTACATCCCGATGATTTTCATTCACAGCCTTCAGGAGCTTCAGAAACAAAAATTGCCTGTGGATTAATAAAAGAGGTATAGGTAAAAATACAGTTGCTAATATTTCCCGCAGGGTCTATACTATTTCTGCTACAATAATAAGTTAGTGGATGTGAGGAAAATGCGACAAAAGAATAAAAGGGCAATCGATTTTGGCAATGATGATGTTATGAAGATTTTGCTTCGATTAGCACCTCCAGTTATGATTGCCCAGTTAATACAAGCCTTATACAATATAATAGACAGCTTCTTTATCGGAAGAAACTCTGAGGATGGGCTTACAGCTCTTTCTATAATTTACCCAATACAGCTTTTGATGATTGCCTTAGCAGTTGGTACAGGCGTTGGAATAAATACTCTGATGGCATATTATCAGGGGATAAAAAAACACAAGGAAAGCGAGGAGGTAGCTGGGGTGGCTACCTTTCTTGCACTTGTAATGTGGGCAGCATTTGCCATAATCTGCTATTTTGGTATGCCCTTTTATGCAAAAATATCTACCACCTCAGCCTCTGTTATTAAGGAGGTAATTACCTATGGGAGGATTGTATCTGTATTTAGTATTGGCTTATTCCTAGAAAGTGTGTGGACAAAAATACTACAGGCTATAGGCAATATGAAATTACCTATGATAGCACAAATAGCAGGTGCTATTGTTAATATAGTATTAGACCCTATATTAATTTTTGGAGTGGGAATAATACCGGCAATGGGTATAGGAGGAGCAGCTATAGCTACTGTTTCTGGTCAGATTGTTGCGGCACTTATAGTAATGACAAAGGGCTATCGAAAATCACCGGCCTTTTCCAAATATTTTGCATATGTGAAAAGAATATATTATCTAGGCTTTCCAAATATACTAATGCAGTCAGCCTACACCTTATACATATTCGGTTTAAATCTTATTTTGAAGGAATTTTCCGACCAGGCAGTAACGGTGCTTGGCTTGTATTATAAATGGCAGACTTTTTTCTTTATTCCTTTAGGCTCAATGCAGACCTGTATTGTACCTGTATTAAGCTTTAATTATGGAGCAGGAATGTATTCCAGATGTAAAAAAACGCTTAAGGATTCTATATTATTTGGAATGGCTCTAATGCTTTTAGGAGTTTTATGTTTTGAGCTTATACCAGCCCAAATGCTGGGAGTTTTCTCAAGGGACGCTAAGGTTATTGACATTGGTGTTAATGCTTTTAGAATTATAGGAGTATCGTTTATACCCCTTGTTACATCGCTTATTTATCCGGTTTATTTTCAGGCAATAGGATATGCAGGAAGAAGCTCTGCGCTTACAGTTTTACGAACAGTTGCACTATTTGTACCCTTAGCATGGATTTTTTCAAGGTTTGGACTTGAATATTTCTGGCTTACATACCCAATGACTGAAATTATTACAACAACAGTTGGCTATATTATGTACAAACGATTTAATAGAAGATATGAAAAAATGCTAAGATAAATTAGAAAGATAGAGTTTTTTATGAAGAATATAATTGAGATAACAGATTTTGAAAATAAAGAATTAGATGTGTATGCCAGACTTACAGAGGCACAGCTATTAAATAATGATAATGTGAAAGAGGGAATTTTTATTGCAGAAAGTCCTAAGGTTATTGAAAGAGCATTAGCCGCAGGCTATGTGCCTGTTTCTGCCTTAATTGAGGACAGGCATATTGAGGGCGAAGGAAAAGAGATTGTTAAAAAGCTTAATAATGTTAATATTTATACTGCAAAATTTGATGTACTTACTAAGCTGACAGGTTTTCAATTAACCAGAGGAATGCTGTGTGCTATGAAAAGACCACCATTACCTAAGGCAGAGGATATTTGTAAAAATGCCACACGAATAGCAATATTAGAAAATGTTATGAATCCAACTAATGTTGGTGCAATATTTAGATGTGCTGCTGCCCTAAATATTGACGCTGTGCTATTAACAAGAGGCTGTGCAAATCCACTATATAGAAGGGCAATCAGAGTTAGTATGGGTACAGTTTTCCAAATTCCGTGGACTTTTATTGATAATAATGTAAATTGGAAGGAATTCGGCATAGAGTATATTCATAATCTAGGCTTTAAAAGTGCAGCAATGGCACTTAGAAAGGACACAGTTGCCATAGATGATGAGGACTTAAACAAAGAGGAGAGGCTGGCAATTATTTTAGGAACAGAGGGAGAAGGCTTAACAGAGGGTATTATTGATAAAAGCGATTATACAATAAAAATACCTATGGCTAATGGAGTGGATTCTCTTAATGTGGCAGCAGCTAGTGCAGTTGCATTTTGGCAGTTGGGAAATCGTAATAAATAAGCTGGGTGTTTATAATAAGTAATAAAAAAATGTGAAAAATGTAGAAGGACATAAGGGGAATAATTTACATAAAATTTCTAGAAAAAAATATATAAAAGCTATTGCTAAATCGAACATATGATTGTATAATGAACATATGTTCGATATTCGGCAACAGCTTACCACACAAGAAAAACTGCATATTTTAGCCGATGCGGCAAAGTATGATGTTGCGTGTACCTCTAGTGGCGCAGATAGAAGAGGAAAGGAAGGATTTCTCGGGAATGCCCAGGCGTGCGGTATATGTCACAGCTTTGCAGCAGACGGAAGATGTATATCCTTATTAAAAATACTTATGACAAACAACTGTATATATGATTGTAAGTATTGTGTAAATCGTTCCTCAAATGATGTAAAACGGGCTCAGTTTACGCCGCAGGAGATTTGTGATATTACAGTAGAATTTTATAAGCGAAACTATATAGAAGGCTTATTTTTAAGCTCTGGAGTTATAAAAAATCCTGCATACACTATGGAAAAAATGTGTGAAACACTATATATGCTTAGATATACTTACAAGTTTAACGGATATATTCATATAAAGACCATACCGGGAGCACCAGATGAGCTAATAGCTACAGCAGGGTATCTGGCAGACCGTATGAGCATTAATTTAGAGCTGCCTACAGCAGAAAGCCTTAAAAAGCTTGCACCAAACAAAAACTTTAAAACCATACTTACACCTATGCAAAAGGTTAGTGATACCATAGCTGTCCATAGAATGGCTATAGGTAAGGATTCACGCATGGAAAGAAGTAGTGGAAATCAGTATTTATCGGGCAGTATATTTTCAAAGAAAAACCTAGAATATAAAAACACCAGAGTAGAAAAGGATTCTGTTAAGGCAGGCGAAAGGCTTATCGGCTTAGATAGTCCTAAGGCTAAAGATAAGTTTAAGGGCAGTCCCTCTATATATACAAAGGAGCAGCTAAAAAGTGTATTACCTTTATCTGTAGGAAAAAGCCTTGAAAGACCATTTTCACCAGCAGGGCAAAGTACACAAATGATTATTGGAGCTACAGATGAAACAGACTTAAACCTTATAAAAACTACCCAGACCTTGTATCAAAGCTATGATTTAAAAAGAGTATTTTATTCAGCCTACATACCTATAAATGAGGATAGTGCATTACCTTCTTTAGATACAGCACCACCCTTGCTTAGAGAGCATAGGCTTTATCAGGCGGATTTCCTGCTTAGATTTTATGGCTTTAATGCAGACGAGCTGCTTTCTGTGGATAGACCGAACTTTAATGAATTTGTCGACCCTAAATGCGATTGGGCATTAAGACATTTAGAATTATTTCCAGTAGATATTCAAAGTGCCAGCTATGAGGTTATTATGAGAGTACCAGGTATAGGACCTAAGTCTGCTCAAAGGATAATTAAGGCGCGTAGATATGGCATTATAGACTTTGAGGATTTAAAAAAGATGGGTGTAGTATTAAAAAGAGCACATTATTTTATTACCTGTAAAGGAAAAATGATGTATAACACGCCTATAGAGGAAAAATATATTACAAGACAGCTTATATCTACTAATACAAAGGAAAACTGGCAGGTTAGTCATCAAAATGAAAATATAAAGCAAATGTCATTATTTGAGGATTTTGGGATTTCATCATAGGCAGTATGTTTTTGTAGATAAGAAGAGAAGATACAGCAGACATATTTGGAGGAAAAGAAAACTTGATTTCCATTAAAGTAAAAAGAGCTGTTAAAATAAAGGTGGTGATATTATGACGATTTTTACCTGTAAGGATGCTTATGAGGATATGATGACTTGTATTTATGCAGGGTGGGAGTGGGCACTTAAAAATGGTCACGAAAATCTAAGACTTATGAAGGAGCCAATAGAGCAGCCCTCCTTATTCGACCAATATATTCATATTGAAAAAGACAGGGAAAAGTCACTAAAGGTAACTAGGTCTATTGTAAAAAAGCTTTCTATCAAAGCCTATATAGATATATACAATGTATTATTATTCTATGAGGATAGGTTAGATGATGTTTATAGATATTTACGATTAGGCTTTAAGGCTGGCAGCAAAATTACAGATATGCTTACAGAGCCTGTAGTGATGAAAATATCAAAAATCAGTAAAAGCGTTTCCAATGAAGCTAGTCTATTTCGGGAGTTTGCCAGATTTAATTCAGTAGACAACAAAGTATACATTTGTCATTTAGAGCCAAAGAGCAATGTTGTATACTATGTGGCTGCCCATTTTCAAGACCGAATGCCCTCAGAAAATTGGATAATTATTGATGACAATAGAAAACTTGCTGTGGTACATCCTAAAAATGAAAAAATGTATCTTACTTATTTAGATGACAAGCAGTTTGAAAGACTTTCAGAAAGCGAAAGGATAAAAGATGAATATACCACTTTATGGCAGACCTTTTTTGATTCCATAGCCATTAAACAAAGAGAAAATTATAATTGTCAAAGGGGACATTTTCCAATTTGGATGAGAAAACATACTGTAGAATTTAATAATTAATATTATTATCAATTCCTGCTATAGTAGACAGGTATTTGCAACTTAGGCTTATATGCAGTGCGATATTGTATGATTGCAGACAAGATATGTAAGGCTATTATGTTTATCATACCTGTAAACACAAAGAAAAGCCGGCAAAAACTATTTTAAAGGTAGAATAATAATACTTATAAATAATAATGGAAAAATGTGGCACAATATAGTATAATAACAAGTCTATCAAGCGATAATTAAAGGATAAAAATTATCAATAACTAACAAACGATTTACGAAACAAGGAGAAAAAATGAGTATTATTGAATTATTCGTTTTAGCAGTAGGATTATCTATGGATGCCTTCGCAGTATCTATATGCAAAGGGTTGTCATTAGGAAAGACAAAGGTAAAGCATATGTGTATAGCAGGGGCATGGTTTGGAGGCTTTCAGGCGTTGATGCCATTAATAGGATATTTCTTAGGCAGTTTTTTCTCCGATTTGATTACAAAATATGACCATTGGATAGCATTTATTTTACTTGTTTTTATAGGTGGAAATATGATAAGAGAAGCATTTGGTGAAGAAGAAAAGGTGGATGCTTCTATGAGTGCTAAAAATATGCTTTTGCTTGCAATAGCTACAAGCATTGACGCATTGGCAGTAGGTGTAACCTTTGCCTTTTTAAAGGTATCTATAATACCAGCAGTTTCCTTTATAGGTGTTGTAACCTTTGTATGTTCAGCTATTGGAGTAAAGCTTGGTAGTATTTTTGGTGCAAAATATCAGTCAAAGGCACAGATTACAGGTGGTGTAATACTTATAATTATTGCCTTAAAGATTTTATTAGAGGGTGTAGGCATAATAAAATAATAAAACTCTTTGAAAATGTAAATGTTGTATGGGATAATATACAAAATATTCTTAAAGGAGAGAACATATGACAGAAAAAGAGAAGATGTTAGCAGGTTTATTATATAATGCCTCTGATGACGAGCTTGTGTCAGCACGAAGAAATTGTAAAATAAAAATATATGATTACAATTTAATAGACCCACGAGTGCCAGACGAAAAAAGAACAGCAGCTATTAAAGAATTGTTTGGCAGTACTGGTGACAGAGTGTGGATAGAAGCACCCTTCCATTGTGATTATGGTTGGAATATTACAGTTGGTGAGGACTTTTATGCCAATTACAACTTAACAATATTAGATGTTGCACCAGTAAAAATTGGAAAAAATGTTATGTGTGCTCCAAATGTAGCAATATATACAGCAGGTCATCCTATAGATGCTGCAGTTAGAAATTCCGGATTGGAGTTTGGAAAGCCTATTACCATAGGAGATAATGTCTGGATTGGTGGCAATGTAGTTATATTGCCAGGGGTTACTATAGGAAACAATGTGGTTATAGGTGCAGGCAGTATTGTTGCAAAAGATATACCTGACAATGTGGTAGCATATGGAAATCCTTGTAAAGTTATGAAAAATATATAATAGTTAATGTTTTATATAAACATATGTGGCCCGTAGTTATAAAAAATTAAAAATACATAAAGGAGAAAAAGTTATGAATCCAATGTCAGTAATGAAAATGATGAAGGCAAAGGATGCCTTTGTAAGTAATCACCCCAAATTTGCCGCTTTTATTCAGCATGTTTTTAGCTCTAAAATAGAAGAGGGAACAATTATAGAAATCACAGTGACAAAGCCAGGTGAAGCTCCTGTTACTACTAATATGAAGGTACAGCAGTCAGATTTAGATTTATTTAATGAATTAAAGTCTACAGTAAAGTAAGGAGAAAATATGAGCAAAAAAGTATTAATAGTTGTAGATATGCAAAAGGACTTTATAGACGGTGCATTAGGAACAAAGGAAGCAGCAGCAATCGTTGATAATGTTGTAAAAAGAATACAGGAGTATGAGGGAGAGGTTGTATTTACAAAGGACACTCATTTTGAAAATTATTTAGAAACCAGCGAAGGCAGACATTTACCAGTTACACATTGTATAAAAGGTACGGCAGGCTGGGAGCTTGATGAGAAAATAGAAAATGTAAAAAGTGGTGATATGAAGGAATTTGAAAAAATTACCTTTGGTTCAACAAAGCTTGGAGAATATTTAAAGACCATAAAGGATTTGGAAGAAGTTGAATTAGTAGGCTTATGCACCGATATTTGTGTAATTTCAAATGCTTTATTAATAAAAGCCTTTTTACCAGAAATAAAAGTAGTAGTCAGGGAAAATTGCACTGCCGGAGTGACAGTGGAAAGTCATTGCAATGCAATAGCTGCCATGAAAATGTGTCAAATTGAAATATTGTAAGACAGGTAAAATTAAAAAGCAGAATAGAGTTTGTCAGATGGAAAAAATACAAAAGGATTTATTTACACTCAGGGATTTAAAGTATGCTAAGTTTCACAGCAGTCTTATGCCTACTGTAGATGAAAAAGTAGTAATAGGTGTCAGGACACCAGTTTTGCGACAATATGCAAAGGAAATAAGCAAAGAAAAATTTGTAATGGATTTTATGAAGGAACTTCCACATACCTATTATGAGGAAAATAATCTTCATGGAATGCTTATTGAACTATTATTCAAAAATGATATTGATTTAACACTTATATATGTAGAACAGTTTTTACCTTTTGTGGATAATTGGGCAACCTGTGATTTAATGACCTTTAAAATATACAAAAAATATCCGAAGCAGGTATATGAGAGGGCAAAAGAGTGGATTGCCAATGATAGAGTATATGTTAAACGATATGGGATAGTTACATTAATGGGATTTTTAGATGATGGGCTGTTTAAAACAGAAATGCTGGATTTAGTAGCTAATATCATATCTGAGGAATATTATATAAATATGGCTAGAGCGTGGTACTTTAGTATTGCGTTGGTAAAGCAATATGATATAGCTATTAAGTATTTTACAAGTCCTGTTATGGATAAGTGGACACACAACAAATCAATTCAGAAAGCTATTGAAAGCAGAAGAATTTCTGATGAAACAAAAAAATATCTTAGGACACTAAAACTTATGTCCTAAGATATAGGGGTTATTTCGATATAAACAGTACACCTAATGTACCTGGGCCACAGTGGGAAGAAATAACACCACCTGCGTGGGTTACTAAAATTTCTTCAAAAATGTTTAGTGATTTTAAATAGTCCTTTACAGCTTCAATAATCTTTTCATCACAGCCTGAGTGTGTAATAAATACTCTTTCTGGCTGAGAGTTTTTTAAGGCTTCTTCGAGGTCCTTTGCATATTGCAAAATTACAGACTTGATTTTACCACGATATTTTTTAGTAGCATCCATTTTTCCGTGTTCTACTACAATTTTAGGATGTAGCTTTAAAACGCTTCCTGTAAGGGCTGCAACTGAGCTGCATCTGCCACCACGATGAAGATAAGTTAGTGTGTCAACAACAAAGCTTGCACGCACATAATCCTTTAAAGCTTCGATACTTTCAACTATTTCGCTTGCTGTTTTTCCCTCTTTAGCCATAATAGCAGCCTTTATTACTAATAGTCCTATACCAGTAGACAGGTTTGCTGAATCAATAACAAAAACCTTGTTTTGGGCATCAAGCTGTTCGGCAGCCAATTTCATCACATTACACGAGGTAGACATATCTGAGGATATGGAAAATGCAATTATTTCATCACCATTTTCTATAAAAGGCTTAAACAGGGATATGGCATCAGTAAGTGCTGGGGCAGAGGTTTTGGGTGTTGTTTTATGCTCATCAGACCAGGCATAAATGTCATTAGGTGTTATATCCAAACCATCTCTATATTCTTTTTCACCTAAAAGAATGTGCAGAGGCAAAATAGAAATGCCATATTTAGATAATAATTCAGCAGATAAATCGCAAGTGCTGTCGGAGATTATTTTAATCATAAAAAACTTCCTTTCTGGGTTTGTACACATATGTACTATAATAATAAACCAATAAAGATATTGTGTCAAAAAAATATTTTTTTAAACAAAAAATTAAGAAAAGGATGAAAATATCAGTAAAATTAAATACGGAGTGTCATATTAAAAATTTTTAAGATAACCTTAGAATAGTATCAGTTAAAATATTGTAAGTAATTACCACAATTTTTGAAAGGTAATTAGTATATATAAAAACATAGTGGTGTGTTATAATATATTGAAAGTAGTTGGATATAAAGTAAAATAAATTAGAAATATACAGATAGAAATATGTAAGCAGAAGTATGCAGACAGAAACATATAGACAGAAATGTGTAAACAAAAATATGCAGGCGAAATATGTAGCAAAAGTAAGTCGACCGACATACAGTAGAAAAAATTAAAGAGAGAATATATAAGAAACTAAATATAGATAGGAATATAAAGAAGTAAAATGAACAATATTAGAGAAAAGAATATTACGGTGGGAATTTTAGCCCATGTAGATGCAGGGAAAACTACATTATCGGAAGCATTGCTTTATAAAAGTGGAAGTGTACGAAAAATAGGAAGAGTAGACCACGGTGATGCTTTTTTGGATACACATTTTTTAGAAAAACAAAGAGGCATAACTATATTTTCAAAGCAGGCTGTAATTAAGTACGAAAATACCAATTTATTTTTATTAGATACACCAGGACATATAGATTTTAGCACAGAAATGGAAAGAACCTTAAAGGCATTAGATTACGGCTTGCTTGTAATTAATGGCAGCAGTAGCCTGCAAAGACACACCTTTACACTTTGGAGATTACTAAAAAAATACAATATTCCAACCTTTGTTTTTGTTAATAAAATGGATATGTCTGATAGAAAGGAAAGTGACATAATAGATGAGCTTTGCACTAAGCTGAAGGACAATTTTATAAATTTTACTGATAGAGCTAATGAACAATATATGGAAAATATAGCTGCCTGTGATGAAGCACTGCTGGAGAAATATTTAGAAGGAGAAGCACTTACAGGAAAGGATATTTCCTTGGCAGTTGCAAAGGAAAAGCTTACTCCGGTTTTCTTTGGAAGTGCATTAAAGCTAGAGGGCATAGAGGAATTGCTGGCAGGAATAAACAATTTTACACAATATGAAAAGAAACAAGAGGAGGATGTAAAGCCTTCCGGTATAGTATACAAAATCTCCATAGGGGATAATGGAGAAAGACTTACACATATAAAGGTTACAGATGGAGTGCTGCATTCTAAGGATACAATTAAGATAAATGGTGTTGAAGAAAAAATAAATCAAATAAGAATATATTCTGGTTCAAAATATGAAATGGTAAATGAAGTCTATAAGGGAATGGTGGTAGAGGTTACGGGACTTACAAGCTCTTTTGCTGGTATGGGCTTCGGCAAAAACGAAACAGATACAAGCATAGATACTAAACCGGTGCTTAGGGTAAGTGTAATTTTAGGTGAAAATGAGGATGTTATGAAGGTTTTTAATACAATAAAGGTATTAAATGATGAGGACCCTTCCTTAAATTTTAGATGGAATGATACCACCAAGGAAATAGAAGTTGAGCTAATGGGAGAAATCCAGACAGAGGTTTTAAAAAGTATTATTAAGGATAGATTTGATATTGAGGCTGCATTTGGCAATGGCAAAATTATCTATAAAGAAACTATTGTGGATAATGTAGTTGGAGTAGGTCATTACGAGCCATTAAAGCATTATGCAGAGGTACATTTATTAATGAAGCCACTAAAAAGAGGCGAGGGAATAAAAGTATCCTCAAAGGTGGGCGTTGATGAGCTGGATAGAAACTGGCAGCGGCTTATAGAAACTCATATTAAGGAGAAACACCATAAGGGAGTGCTTACTGGCAGTGAAATTACAGACATGGAGCTTGTAATTGTAGCGGGCAAGGCACATAAAAAGCATACTGAAGGAGGGGATTTCAGACAGGCAACCTACAGAGCCATAAGACAGGGCTTAATGAAGGCGAAATCTATATTATTAGAGCCTTATTATGAATTTCAATTAGAAATACCTAGTCAATGTATAGGAAGGGCTATGGTTGACTTAGAAAGAATGAAGGGCAAATTTGAAACACCAGTTATTGAGGGAGATGCTGCAATAATTACAGGTAAAGCACCTGTGGCAAAAATGATGGGGTACCATATTGAATTAGCTTCTTACACTAAAGGAAAGGGAAGACTTATTACAGTCTTTGCAGGCTATGACCAATGTGAAAACCAGACAGAGGTAATAGAAAATATAGGCTATAACCCATTAGAGGATATTGAAAATACACCAAATTCAGTTTTTTGTGCCAATGGTGCAGGCTATGTGGTTAATTATAATGAAGTAGAAAAGTATATGCACCTGGAGCCTGCTTATGCTGAGGGAGAAAATAGGAAAAACCTTGTGTCAGAAAATGAAGCCAGCAAGCTGAAAAATAAAAAAGCAGAAATAGAATATGGAGTATTAGATAAGGAATTAGAGGAAATATTTGAAAAAACCTACGGCAAGAAAAAGGCAAGAGCAGAGGGTAATTATTCAAATTACAGTAATACTGCAAAAAGTGAAAAGTCTGTAAAACATAAGGAAAATGCAAAAAAGGACAAATATCTTTTAGTTGACGGATATAATGTTATATTTGCATGGGAGGAGTTAAACTCCCTGGCAAAGGAAAATATTGATGCAGCAAGGGACAAGCTAATGGATATTTTATGTAATTATCAAGGGGTTAAAGACTGTAAACTTATGGTCGTGTTCGATGCGTACAAAGTACCTGAAAACAAGGGAAGTATTAGAGAGTATCACAATATATGTGTGATATATACAAGAGAGGCACAGACAGCAGACGCCTACATAGAAAGATTTACTCACGAAAATGCCAGCAAATATGACATAACCGTTGCAACCTCGGACGGCATGGAACAGGTAATAACCAGAGGGGCTGGTTGTATGCTTATTTCTTCTAGGGAATTAAAAGCAGAAATAGAGGCTAGGTTAAAGGAGGCAAAAGATGAGTTTGCCAGAAAGCTTTGGGAGCAGAAGGGAAAGGTATATTTATTTGATAGCTTAGATGCAGAATTTCAAAAGTATTTAGAGGATATTAGGCTAGGAAAAAACATCTAAAAAAATATAGTAAAAAAGGACTAAAATGCTTGGGAATCGTATAAATGTATGGTATAATAAGAGCATTAATATAGTGAGCATATAGAGAATTAAAATAGCAGGATTAACTTCTAAAAATTAAAAGAATATGGACGGATAAAATATGAGAAGCTACAAATTTGATTTTAAGGGTATAAGTAAAAGATTTTCTGCTCTGTCTGTGGCTGTTGCAATGCTTGGAACAACAGCTTATTTTTCTATGGATATTTCGGCAGGAGAGGTTTCTAATGCTGCCGCAAATACCTCGGACACAAATATTTCTGTAAGTGAGGATAAGTTAGCTGCAAGTAATCCGGCTGTGGTAAACAGCCTTAGCAATAACATTTTGCCAGAAAAATATTCCTCAGTAGAAAAAGGCTTTGTAACCTCAGTTAAAAATCAGGGAAGTCTTGGTATTTGCTGGTCATATGCAGCCTGTGCCGCTATGGAAAGCTATATATTGTCACATGGCTATGTAGATAGTCCGAGCAAAGTAGATTTGTCCGAATATGCTCTTGCATATATGACTTATAATGACAGTTCCTTTGTTGATGAAATAGGTGGAACAACTGGTGATGTGACTACCAACAAATCAATGCAGTATTCCTTCCAAAATGGTGGAAATAATAGTATGGCATTTAAACCTCTTAGCAAATGGGCAGCTATTGTAAATGAGGATAAGGCAGTATCAGCAGATGGCCTTTATTATGGGGAATTAGACAAGGAAAACAACAAATATACTTACAAAAAAGAGGATATTTCATATATTTTAACAGGGCAAAAATATATTAGTATGAAGGATATTGATAGAATAAAAAATGCTGTTATGGATAATGGTGCAGTTGCAGCTATGTATGCTGTAGGCTTACAGACCTTTTCAGACAAGTATGTATATAACAGCAAAGTTACAGGCTATAACCACGCTATCACTATAGTCGGCTGGGACGACAATATTGATAAAGCATTATTTGCAAATCATGGAGTTAGTGAGCCACCTGAAGATGGAGGCTGGCTTGTGAAAAATAGCTGGAATGAATATGCAGGAGATAATGGATATTTCTGGATGTCCTACTATGATGCAAGTCTGTCAGCCTCAGAGGGTACTATATATGAAGTAGTTCCAGCGGGCACCTATGAGCATAACTATCAACATGACGGCAGTACAATATTTGCAAACGTTACAAAACAATATACTGGCTGGTACAATGACGCAACTAAATTTGCCAATGTATTCAAAATCGAAAACGAAAAAACACAGGAGCTAAGAACAGTTTCTTTTGCACTTGAAAATGAAAATGTTGGATATACAGTGAATATATATAAGCTTGCCAGTAGTGCAGGGAAAATTTTACCGGAAAATGGCACACTTATTGCAACTACCAGTGGAAAAACCTCTTATAAAGGCTACTATACTGTGGAATTACCTGAAACTATCAAGCTAAATCCAAAGGAAATATTTTCAGTAGTGGTGACCTTTGACAGTGTCCCTAGGATAGAATATTCTACCAGCTCCTATGTTACAGTTGATGATAATGGTGATGAACTGTTGCGTGTAGATAATGCAACAGACCTAAACCAGAGCTTTTTTTGGAGAAATAGCTGGGTGGATGTAAATATAAAAAATGACTACTACCCAGATGTAAATTTCTGTATTAAGGCATTTACAAATGACGCAACAGATACCTTGTCTGGTTCATCAATTACAAGCATTGGGCAGGAAAGTATGAATAATGTATATATCCAATGGAAAAGGGTAGAAGGTGCTACTGCATATGCACTATATAGAAGTGAAGCTATAGACGGAGCGTATACTAAAATATACGATGGCAGCCAATGTGAATATAAGGACCAGAAGGTTGCAGTAGGAAAGAAATACTATTACTATGTAAAGGCATACAACAATAATACTGTTGTGGAAAATGTAAAAGCCTCAGACATTAAAAGTATTGCAGTAGGTCCTATAAGTACAGTGATTACAAATGTTAAATCAACAGGAAATGGCATAATGCTTAGCTGGGATACGGTAGAGGGTGCTAAAGCTTATGAGCTTTATGCTTCAACGGACGGAATGACCTTTAGCTTTATTAAAAATATATCTGGAGATTTGAACTCCTATACAGATACTACATATGGGAAAAAATATAATACAAAATATTATTATAAAATAAAGACAGTTACATCAAATGGAAGCAGTAACTACAAATCTACAGATAGTAATATTGTAAACGGACAGAAAAAACTGTCAGCACCAGCAGCATTTTCAGCTAATATGGAGCAGTATAAAAAGGGTGTGCTTAGCTGGAGTAAGGTAGACAATGCAACTGGCTATTACATCACAAGAGTTATAGATAATAATAGTACAGAAATAGATGTAAAAAATGTTACTACATATACAGATAATTTAAAAAATTATGATGAAAACAAACAGGTTACCTACTATGTATGTCCGTATATTATAGAGGACGGTATAAAGAAAAGGGGAGAACATAAAGCACTTGGTGGCATTTATATTAGATATTCTTCATTAACCAACCTGAAATATCAGGTGGATTCATCAGGTTATATGGTTTTAAGGTGGGATTCTTTTGACAATTCATCAGGCACTTATCAAGATATAAGGTACAATGTATATATTGCAGAAAGCAAAAATGGTCCCTACACCTGTTATACAACAACTCAAAATTCCTATACTACAAAATATAAGGAAAATGGTGGCAGGCAGTATTATGTAAAGGTTGTGGCAGAGGGCAGAAGCTTATTTTATGCGACCAGAAGAGAGCTTAGTGCAGTACAGAGCACGCCTTTAAAAATAGGCAAGATACAAGAAACTACAGGCTCAACCCAGCCAACCCAGCCGTCAACAAAACCAAGCCAGCCAACTACCAAACCAAGCCAGCCTGCAACCAAACCTACACAGGCTACTACTAAGCCGACTCAGTCGACTACTAAACCAGCCAGGCCAATAAAGGCTACCTCTTCAGAGGTTGTAATTAATCAGACACAGTTGACGGTGACTAAGGTAAAAATAGGTACAACTACAAATGGACTTTTAAATCAAATTAATGAAAAACAGTATTGCAAGATTACAAAGGGTGGCAGGCAGGTTTCAGGAAGCATAGTCACAGCCACAGGAATGTCATTATGTGTTGTAAATAATGGCAGGGTGGTAAAAACCTACAGCATTATTGTAGCTGGAGATACGAATGGAGATGGAGTTATAAATATTACAGATATGATTGCAATAAAACAAAACATACTGGGAAGATCATCACTTAGCGGAATATATAAAACAGCAGCAGATATAAATGAGGACGGAAAGATTAATATTACTGACTTTATTAAGGCTAAGGCAAAGATACTTGGAAAGGAATAATATGAAAAGACAGAAGAAATTATTATATACAGGTCTTTTATTAGTAATCACAATTATTAGCATGATGACTTACAAAGAATATGCCTTAGGAGCATCAGCAGCACTTACAGGCAATACAGTAGTAAGAGGTGGCGACTATATTACAGTTAATTTATATATATCTGCACCGGGAAGCTACGGAATTGAAGGAAACTTTTCCTACAATAGCAGTGTTGTATCTCTGGTAGGCGTCCAGTCAGCTCTAAATGGCTGGAAGGTGGAAATGAATGGCAACAGGCTGATTGCTTATGATGATGCACTTACTCACCCTTTAAGCGGCTCACAGGCAGTAGTTACAGCATCCTTTAAGGTTAATAATGTTGCAGCAGGCACCAGCATAGCTATTGCTGTAAATAATATTGTTACTACAGACGGAACTAATAGTGTATCTGCTGGAAATGCAGTATATAACACAACTGTTGCACCACCTATGTCTGGAGAAAATAGTCTTGGCAGCTTATCAGTAGAGGGCTTTAATATTGGCTTTTCAAAGGATAAAACCACCTATGATTTAGGCGAAGTAGAGTTTAGTACATCAAGTCTGAAAATAAGTGCCACAGCAAGTGATAAAAAGGCTGTAGTATCAGTAGGAAATACAGCCTTAGCTGTAGGAGATAATACTGTATACATAAATGTAAAGGCTGAAAATGGAGCAACAAAAACTTATGCAATTAAAGCAAAAAGAAAACAGGACCCAAACTATGTTCCGAGTAAAAACGCAAATCTTAGTAAGCTTATAACAAACACAGGCACTTTATCGCCGGCCTTTAAAAAGGATGTTACCGAATATGTAGTATATCTGCCTTATGAAACAAAGGCTATTACTGTTCAGGGTACAGCAGAGGACAGTAAGGCAAAGCAGGTAATTAATGACAAAAATGAAAAATTAGTGCAGGGAGAAAATAAGCTTAAGGTAACAGTAGTAGCAGAGGACGGAACAGAAAAGAAATACAATATAACAGTTGTGGTTATGCCAAAGTATGAGGGAGATATACCACAAATTGGAGAAAAACAAAGTAAACAGGAAACTACATTGGAAATTACAACAACTGTTGAAAATAGTGACAAAGAAACAACTACACTAATAGAAAGCTCCACCAACAAGACTAATACAGAAAATAACAAGGGTGGAGTACCAGTAGTTATAACTGTTCTTTTAGTGCTGTTAGGTGGAGCAATAGGCTTTGGAATTGAATACCTTATTAATTATAAAAAATCTAAGAAATAGTATCTGCCATTAAATGCTTTCGCTCAGGCATATACATTATAATTGAAAGTATGGCAGCGGTAATGTCAGCTACAGGACCAGCAAACATAATACCGTCAATGCCCCATATTAATGGAAATACAATTATAAGTGGCAGCAAGAAAATAATTTGTCTTGTAAGTGATAAGAAAATACCCTTTTTAGGCTTTCCAATAGCAGTAAAAAAGGTGGAGGTTAAAGGCTGCATACAGTTAATAAATGTACCAAATAGGAAAATTCTAAAATAGCTTACTGCAAAGGAATAATATATATTATTTCCACTGGCATCACTAGCATCACCAAAAAGAGCAGTGATTTGTCGAGGAAAAATCATAAAACCTATAAAAGCAATAATTGAAATGACAAGTCCTGTGTATATGGCATATTTATATGTGTTTCGTACACGGGACATTTTTTTTGCACCATAATTGTAGCTGATAATAGGCTGCATTCCCTGTGATAGTCCAATAACAAAGGAAAAGTAAACCTGATTAACCTTGGAAATAATACCGGCACAGGCAAGTGGAATTTCTTCTCCATAGCTGCTTCTTGCACCATAGTAGGTAAGAGATTTGTTTAAAACAATTTGTACAATCATCATAGCAAGCTGGTTAAAACAAGGAGTAGCACCTAGAGAAGCAATTCTGGTTAAATACTTAGTCTTTGGAATAAAGTAGGAAGGCTTTAATGGAGCTGTTTTGTAGCGTGCAAGATAAGCGATAACCATTATAGCTGAAATTATCTGACCGATTATAGTTGCAAGGGCAGCACCAGTCATATCCATATCAAGACCATATATAAAAATAGGGTCTAAAATTGTATTAACAATAGCACCTGTTAAATTACAAAGCATCGAATAGGTTGGACTTCCGTCAGCTCGAATAAGATTACTGCCTCCACTACACATAATAACGAAGGGAAAACCAATAGCTACGACTCGTGTGTACTCAATAGCATAGTCGTAAACATTTTTTGGACAGCCGAAAATATTTAAAATCTGTGGCAAAAATAACTCTACTATGCTTAAAAGAATAACACCAGATATTGTCATAAGAGATAAAGCATTGCCTACATAGTGCATAGCCTTCTCTTTATCACCTCTGCCGAGTGTAAGGTTAAAGGCAGCAGCACCGCCTATTCCACAAAGAAGGGCAATGGCAATACAAGAGGTGCTAAGTGGAAAAACAATATTTGTAGCAGCATTACCTAAGGTTCCAATTTTTTGACCTATAAAGAACTGGTCAACTATGTTGTATAAAGCCATTACCAACATAGAAATAATACTAGGAATGGCAAATTGCATAAGCAGCTTAGTTTCCTTTACTTCTCCCAGCTTGTTTTTAGAGTTCATAATATATCCTCATCTTTCTTAATAGTAATTTACGCATAAAATAATTTGGCATTTGTGGAATTATATATTTTATAAATACAAAACTATATTAATAAATTAAATAATATCTAAGGCTGATTTTGCGTTTTTAAGCCGTTCATTGAAAATATCATAAAAATCTACATCTTTCCTGAAGGGGGTTAAGTAGAACATATTTAAAATAAACATTGTGATTTGCTTTATATTAGCTTCACTTTCTGTAGCCAGTTTTTCCTGTACAGCTAATAAAAAATAGTGCCAGCTACATATAAAATCGTGGTTTTTGTTAATATCTCCACTATCTATCCAGTTTTTTATTTTAACCTTTGACTTTGGCTCTTTTTTACATTCGTTTATTTGCAAAACATACTTATAGTCTTTGTTTTCATATACTCTGGCAAGTGGAAAAATTCTGCACAAGCCACTTCTATAGGAATGTATAGAGCAACGCCCATTTGAGTCGAGAAAAGGACATTTGTTTTCACTATTCATTTTAATATTAGGTAAGATTGTGCCGTCCACCATATTAAGCTCGATTTTATCCAGCAATAATTGTTCAAAGGTACAGTTAGTTCCAATAGTAAGCCTGTGGACATCTAATGGGTCTAATATAATGGAAGCACCCATATTTTCACAACAACTATGACAGCCATTGCAATTATCACAGAATACTTTTGCTAAATCATCGGTGTTATAAAATTTTCCGTCGGTAATTTCTGATAAATCAATATCTCTTTTCATAAGACTCCTTAATAGTATGTAAGCTTTTTTTTTAATTCTAACGAAATTTGGCAAAATAATATAAATAATAGTACAAAAAAAGCCACTTTGCAATAATTGAAAATAAAAAACAGACAAAATTGTCACTTCCTATAATTGAGGGTTGATTTAAAAATGAAAAGGATTATACTAGACAGAAAAAGAAAAAATAAAAGAAAAAGCCAGAGGGCTTTAGGAGGCACGCTATGAATGATATAGTTTCAAAACTTTTATTATACGGAGATATGGATAAGGATAGTATTTTAATGGAGTTGTGCAACATATGCAGAGAAGTAAAAAAGGAAAACTTTGAAAAAGATATATTGGTTACAAATATATATAAACAGATTAAAAGATTACTAGAGGTGGCTACAGATTACGCCTTTGATAAAAATTTGTGGCACAATTATCTTACATATTTATTAATTACAAATGAAAATCCTTTTTCAATTACCTGTGAAAAGGTTGGGGCAAAGGATGGAAGTGTAAATGTATTTGCAAAAAATGACTTCAAAATATTTAAGCAATTATTTGATTATGATTTTTCATACATAGAAGAAAAGCTTGGAATAGATTGCTTTTCAGTAGTTACAGATTACCATGCTATTGTAAAACCAGAGCTTATGTATAACAGAAATGTAAGTGAAAAGGTAAGAGCACTTAGCGAAAAACTTGAAAACACAAAAAATGAAGATGAATTTTTTGATATTATCACAGGCTTTTACAAGGATTACGGAATTGGTATGTTCGGTTTGAATAAGGCATTTAGAATTAAGAGTGATGAAGGCGGAAATATAAGCTTTATTCCAATTAATAATATGGATAAGGTAGTATTGTCTGACCTTATTGGCTATGAAATCCAGAAGAAAAAGCTGGTTGATAATACAAGGGCGTTCGTCGAGGGCAGAAAAGCAAATAACTGTCTGTTATTTGGCGATAGTGGTACAGGTAAGTCTACAAGCATTAAGGCTATAGTTAATGAGTTTTATGGTGACGGACTTAGAATGATAGAGATTTATAAGCACCAGTTTAAGGATTTATCAAATCTTATTGCCACAATTAAAAATAGAAATTACAAGTTTATTATTTATATGGACGATTTGTCCTTTGAGGAATTTGAAATTGAATACAAATTCCTTAAGGCTGTTATTGAAGGCGGCGTAGAAACAAAGCCAGACAATATTTTAATTTATGCAACCTCTAACAGAAGACATCTTATTAAGGAAAACTGGAGCGACAGAGATGATGTTCAGGTGGATAATGGTATGCACAAGTCTGATACAATGCAGGAAAAATTATCATTAGTTAATAGATTTGGTGTAACTATTAATTACTCTAAGCCTAGCCAGAAGGAATACTTTGATATGGTTATTGAACTGGCACACAGACTTGATATTAGAATGTCTGATGAGGAGCTTAAGAATCAGGCAAATGCCTGGGAGCTTAGCCATGGTGGAATTTCAGGCAGAACAGCCAGCCAGTTTATAAATTATATTAGTGGAACAGTGGAAAAGCAAAATTAATTAAAAAAGGTTCTGTAAAGCATAGATATATGCCACAGAACCTTTTTCGTTAAATGTTGATAAAAAGATAGTAATATGGGCAAAAAGTTGTTTTCACACAGAAAAAATTAGGCTATAATATATATAAAATATGTGGATATACATTTTCACAAATACTTATAAGAATCGGAGGCAGACATGGAAAACAACGAAGAATTAGACAATGAAGAAACAAGAGATGCAAGTTTGCCCAAGCGAGATTTTAAAAGTGAAATTGTAGATATTATTAAAGGTAATCATAGTGATGATGAGGTGCGTGACTTAATTCAGGATTACCATGACAATGACATTGCGGCAGCCTTAGAGTGCCTTACTACAGAGGAGCGTAAGCGGTTTTACAGAATTATTGGTGCAGAGGAAATATCTGACATTTTTGCATATTTAGACAATGTAGAGGACTACATTGAAGAATTAGATACAGAAAAAGCAGCAGATATTATCGAGGAAATGGATGCTGATGATGCTATCGATTTGCTTGATGAGTTAGAGGATGATAAAAGAGAAGAAATCATGCAGCTGTTGGATGATGATGCTCAAAAGGATATAAATCTTATTCAGTCCTATGACGATGAAATGATTGGTAGTATGATGAGTACCAATTATGTATCTATTGGCAAAAATCTTTCTATAAAACAGGCTATGCGTTCATTAGTGGAGCAGGCGGCTGACAATGACAACATAACCACGATTTATGCCTTAAATGAAGATAAAACCTTTTATGGGGCAATAGAGCTTAGAGATTTGGTAGTAGCCAGAGAGGGTACACCACTTGACGAAATAATTGCTACCTCTTATCCAAGATTATATGCAAGGGAAACTATTACAGAATGTATAGAACAGTTAAAGGATTACTCAGAGGACTCTATCCCGGTATTAGATGATGAGAGCAGACTTATTGGTGTTATTACTGCCAATGATATTGTTGAGGCAGTAGATGATGAAATGAGTGAAGACTATGCAAAGCTTGCTGGTATGACCGAGAAAAGTGACTTAGACGAAACTATTTTTGACGGTATGAGAAAAAGACTTCCCTGGCTGATAGTTCTTTTGGGACTAGGTCTTTGTGTATCATCAGTTATAGGTATGTTTGAAAAGGTAATATCAGGACTTACCATAATAGTCTTTTTCCAGTCACTTATTCTTAGTATGGCAGGAAATGTGGGAACACAATCCTTAGCTGTTACTATCAGAGTGTTAATGGACGAAAATCTTACAGTAAAGGATAAATGGGGGCTTATAGGCAGAGAAATCAGAATAGGCTTCTGTAATGGTTTGTTGCTTGGCATACTATCCTTTATATTTATAGGAACATATATTACCTTTGTAAAAGGCTACAATCCGGCTACCGGATTTTTAGTTTCTGGCTGTATCGGTGTGGCTATGCTTGTGGCAATGACTATATCCAGCTTTACTGGAACAGTTGTTCCAATGATTTTTAAATATTTAAAAACAGACCCGGCAGTTGCGTCTGGACCACTTATTAGTACAATCAACGATTTCGTTGCTGCAACGACCTATTACGGGCTTGCATGGATTTTACTAATAAATATATTTAATGTATAAATTAAAAAATTTAATAAACTAAATGTTAAAAGGTGGAAAAATAATGAAATTTGTTGATTTTTTCACCTTTTCTTAGTGGAAAACATAGTAAATATGTACTATAATATTAAAAAATGTATCTAGGAGGAAGATATGTTTACAACTGACAGAAGATTAGTATCTCCAGCACAAAAGGGAAGATATTCAGACTTTTTTGCTTCATAAAGGTTGTATAATATATGTTTAGAAAATATATAAAAGCTTATAATGTATAGGTTTTGCATTAAAAAAATTAGAAAAAGGAAAGACTATGAAAGAGCTTTATGACAAGGATATGCGTGAAGCTCTCTTTTCTTATTTTGAGGACTCTATGAAAAAGGTCAGATTTATAGAGGAAATCAATATGGGAAAAAGCAGAGCAGATGCTATAATGATAACTGAAGATGGGATAATTGGATTTGAATTTAAAAGCGATAAGGACTCCCTTGCACGACTTAGCAGGCAAATAGTAGACTATGATAAATATTATGATAAAAATTATCTGGTGGTAGGAAAGCATTTTGAAAAAAAGGCGCAGGAAAATATTCCGGATTACTGGGGAATAATAACCGTATATGAAGAGGAAAGTGAAGCTGCTGAAGTAAAAAATGGAGAAAATGAAACAGAAAATAGAGTAGATAACAAATCGGAAAATAAAATAGTAGCCAGGATTATTAGAGAGGCTGGTTTAACCCCTTACGATAATCTTAGAAGACAGCTTGGCTTTTTGTGGCGAAATGAGCTGATAAGCCTTGTAAAGAAATATAAGCTGGGTGGAGTATCTGACAAAAATAAGGCAAAGCTGGCAGCAGTTTTATACAAAAATATAGATAAGGCTGCTCTTAAAAGTGAGCTTTTAAACCAGATGTTTGAGCGAGAATATCCAAAGGTGTTTTATTATATTTATAGTACCCCTATTAGAAAAATCACCTTTGTTACCAATGGTTATGTAATTAGCCGGATATATCTAAGAGAAATAAAGACAGCAGGGGAGGATGAAAAAACTGTAAATAATATGGAACTGCATAAAAATATTAAACAGCAGATGGACCAATATTTTAAGGGAGAAAGATTTGAGTTTGATTTGCCCTTAGAAAAGGTACGGTGTAATGCCTTTTCCAGAAAGGTATATGAGGAATTAAAAAAGATACCTTATGGGGAAACTAGAACCTATGGAGAAATTGCAAAGGCTGTGGGAAAAGAAAAGGCATACAGGGCAGTGGGCAATGCCAATAATAAAAATCCTTTTCCAATTATTGTACCTTGCCACAGGGTAATAGGAGCGAATGGGGGTTTAACAGGCTATGCTGGTGGTGTTGATTTTAAGAAAATGTTATTATCTATTGAAAAAGGAGCTGTTAGAAAATGAACAAAGAATATCTGCTTAAAGAGTTATCAGATAAAGCTATAGAGGAAATTTACTATGAGCATATGACATGTGATTTCCCAGAGTCTGAGCTTAAGCCACTTAAATTGCTATTAGATTGTAAGAAAATGGACTTGTATAAATGCTTTGGCTTATTCGATGGTGATAAGCTTTTAGCATATAGCTATTTTGCCAATGACCCGGATAAGAAAATAATACTTTTAGATTATCTGGCAGTTGTAAAAAATATGAGAAATGCCGGTTATGGAAGTAGTATGCTTTCAAAAACACGAGAATATTTTATGGAAAATTCTACTGTAGAAAAGGTTATTATTGAAGCTGAAAGTATTGAAACTTCAACAAATGAGGAGGAAAGAAATATTAGACAAAGAAGAATAGCCTTTTATAAAAAGAATGGTTTGGTACAACAGCAGTTCAAGACAAAGGTATTTGGAACTGAATTTACAATTTTACTGCTTGATGTACAAAATAACGGTGAAGTAAGTGTAAGTAACAATACAAAGAATAGTAATACAAGGATAGATGAAAAGAAAATGCCTGAAAAAAATAATGAAGCAGAAATTATAGAGGGCTATCAAAAAATATATAAAGCTATACTTACAAAAGAAATGTATGACAAAAATGTATTCATATTGTAAAAGGCAAAAGAACAATTTAGTTAATTAAAATACTATGAAAAATAAGTTATAAATGATATAATGAAGTTTACTTACGAAAATTTAAGGAGGCATACAAATGGGAAAAATCTTTAAATTCCATACAGATGTTGATACTGACCAGATTATTGCGTCACAGTATCTGCTCTTTCCAACTATTGATGAAATGAAAATACATACCTTTGAATCATTAGACCCGGAGTTTGCAAAAAAGGTTAAGCCGGGAGATTATGTTGTTGCAGCAGAAAACTTTGGTTGTGGTTCATCAAGGGAGCAGGCACCAAGTGTACTTAAGGCTCTAGGCGTTAAGGCAGTAGTTGCAAAATCCTTTGCCCGTATATTTTACAGAAATGCCATTAATATTGGATTACCAGTTATAGTATGCAAGGAACTATATGATGTTGCAGATGACGGTGCTGAAATGGAACTGTCACTTACAGACGGTATAGTAAAATTAGGAGATAAACAGTTAAGCTGTACAAAGCTGCCACCATATATGCAGGGGATTTTGGATCAGGGTGGACTTATTGCATCATTAAATAAGGAGGAAGCATAATATGGGAATGACTATAGCAGAAAAAATAATTGCGGCAGCCGCTGGTGTTGACAGCGTAAAGCCGGGAGATATACATACAGTAAATGTTGACAGACTTATGAGTAATGACGGAACAACTCATCTTACAATAGATATGTTCAACAATAAAATTAAAAATCCGAGAATAGCAGATGTCAGCAAGCTGGTTTGGATTGTAGACCACAATGTTCCTTCGGATAGTCCAAAGACAGCAGCCTCTCATAAGAAAATGAGAGATTTTGCAAAAAAATATGGAATTACCTTCTATGAAGGAAAAGGTGTCTGCCATCAGATAATGATGGAAAATCATGTAAGACCAGGAGAATTGATTTTTGGTGCTGACAGCCATACCTGTGCTTATGGTGCCTTAGGAGCCTTTGGAACAGGTGTAGGCTGTACAGACTACTTATATGCAATGGTTACAGGCAAAAGCTGGTTATTAGTTCCGGAAACTATCCGTTTTAATTTAAAAGGAAAGCTAAAGGAAGGCGTATACGCCAGAGATTTAGTTCTTACTATTATAGGCAGAATAGGAGCTAATGGAGCAAATTACAAGGCAATGGAATTTGTAGGCGAGGGTATGAAAACACTTTCTATGAGTGACAGAATTTCTATTTGTAATCTTTGCGTTGAGGCAGGTGCAAAAACAGCACTTATGGAGGTTGATGATATAGCTCTTGATTATTTAAAGGAGCATGGAAGACAGCCAAAGGCCTGCTACAGGAGTGATGAGGATGCACAGTTTAGTGCGGTTTATGATATAGATTTAGACGAAATAGAGCCTATAGTTGCAAAACCACATTTTGTAGACAATGTAGTACCTGCTGTAGAGGCTAAGGGTATTAAAATTGATGAAGCCTTTTTAGGCTCATGTAATAATGGAAGAATTGAGGATCTTAGAGTTGGGGCAAAGCTTCTTGAAGGAAGAAAGGTAAACCCACTTGTCAGATTTTTGGTTGTTCCAGCAAGTAAGGCAGTCTATGAACAGGCACTTGATGAAGGTCTTATAAAGACCTTTATGGACGCAGGTGCTATTGTTATGAATGCTAACTGTAGTGTATGCTGGGGAAGCTGTCAGGGTGTAATCGGTGAAAATGAAGTTTTAATAAGCACTGGTACTAGAAACTTTAAGGGTAGGGCAGGACATCCAAGTGCAAGTGTTTATCTGGCATCTGCAGCAACAGTAACAGCATCAGCTATAAAAGGCGAAATCACTACAGCGAATGATTTATAGAAAGGCCAAGAAATAATGGAAAAATTCACAGGAAAAGTTTGGGTTTTGGGAGATGATATTGATACAGATATTATTATCCCTACAGAATATTTAGCATTAAAAACAGTTAAGGATATGGCCCCATATGCCTTCTCACCACTTAGACCTGAATTAGCAGGGCTTATTAAGGAGGGTGACATAATTGTGGCAGGAAAGAATTTTGGCTGTGGCTCATCAAGAGAGCAGGCACCTGAGATTATTAAAGCTTTAGGCATAAAGTGTGTAATTGCAAAATCCTTTGCCAGAATTTTCTTTAGAAATTCAATTAACAATGGGCTTTTGTTAATTGAAAATGACGAGCTGGCAGATGATATTACAGAAGGCGGCCAGATAGAGGTTGAAGTAGGAAAAAACATTACATATAAAGGAAAAGAGTATCAGATAGCAGCTCTTCCACAAAATCTTTTAGATATTATTAACGCAGGTGGTCTTGTAAAAGCAATGCGAAAATTAAACGGATTAGATTAGGAGGCGGCCAAATGGGAAAGACAATTATTGAAAAAATAATAGGTAGAAATACAGAAAAAAGCGTATCTGCAGGAGATATTGTTACAGTAAATGTTGACAGAGTAATGATACATGATATTTTTATTCCATTTGTAGCCAGCAAGTTTGAAGAAATGGGATTTAAAAAATTATGGGACCCAGATAAGGTTGTACTTATTTATGACCATTTAGTTCCCGCATCGCAGGTAGATGATACAAGACATTTCAAAATCGGAAATGAATTTGTTGAAAAATACGGAATGAAAAATATTCATCGCAGTGACGGAATTTGTCATCAGCTTATGACAGAGGCGGGCTATGTAAAGCCGGGCAATGTTGTATTTGGCACAGACAGCCATACTACTACTTATGGTTGCGTAGGTGCCTTCTCATCAGGTATCGGCTATACAGAAATGGCTAGTATTTTAGGAACAGGTACAATGTGGGTTAGAGTGCCGGAAACTATTAAGATAGAAATAAACGGAGAGCTTCCAGAAAATGTAGCCTCAAAGGATATTATCTTAAGACTTATTGGCGATTTAGGCGCTGATGGTGCAACCTACAAAGCATTAGAGTTTACAGGAGATACTGTAGCTAATATGACAGTAGCCAGCCGAATGACTATTGCTAATATGGCAATAGAGGCAGGTGCAAAATGTGCATTGTTTACACCTGATGAAAAAACAGCCCAGTATTGCCAGATAGAGCTTACTGAAAAGGAAACCTCACTTGTAGGTGATGAGGATGCTCATTATATTAAAACAATTAAGTATAATGCCAAAGATTTAGTACCTGTTATGGCTTGCCCATCACAGGTGGATAAAATTGAGGATGTATCAAAATTAGAAGGAACAGAGATTGATCAGGTATTTATAGGCTCTTGTACAAATGGTCGTCTTGAGGATTTGCACACAGCAGCTAAAATACTTAAAGGCAAAAAGGTTGCACCATTTGTAAAATTAATTGTTACACCTGCCAGCCGTAAAATTTATATAGAGGCGGTAGAAGATGGAACAATGAAAATTTTGTCTGAGGCAGGAGCAATTATTACTCATCCAGGATGTGGCCTTTGCTGTGGCAGGGCAGGTGGTATTCTTACTGATGGAGAAAGAGTTGTTGCAACCAACAACAGAAACTTCTTAGGAAGAATGGGTACTTCAAAGGTGGAAATTTATCTTGCATCTCCAAAGACAGCAGCAACCTGTGCAATTAATGGCAAGATTACTGTTCCGGAAATGTAGGTGTGTATGAACAAGTTATTTAGTATTGAAGGACCGGTTTGGAGCTTTTTTTCAAAGCTGAGCTCAGCATTTTTACTTAGTATTTTATGGACTGTCACAAGTATTCCTATTTTTACAATAGGAGCATCAAATGCGGCTATATACTATGTAATGCTTAAAATATTCGATGAAAAAGATGTAAAAATAGTAAGAGAATATTTTAAGGCGTTTAAGGAGAATTTTAAAAGAGCCACAATAATATGGGTTCCACTATTTCTATTTATTTTAGTAGGCTTAGCAGATATTTATATATGCCTTGTGGTAGGCGAAGCTGCAGGCTATGGTGGTGCGGTTGTATTTATGTGTATTGAGATAGTTTTAGTATTGTTTTCAATATATGTATTCCCACTTATTGGAAGATTTGAAAATACATTTAAGCAAACTGTAAAAAACGGGCTTTTAATGCCTATAAAACACTTTTTTATATCCATATGGATAATAATTGTAATATCTGGTGTAATAGCCTTAGGCGTTGTATTTCCGCCAATTACAATTTTTCTTCCAGGTGTAATGGCATTTGCAATATCCTTCCCTATGTATTATGTATTTAAGAAATATACAGAGGAAGAAATTGACCCGATAGAGGCTAAGGTTTTTGATTTTAATAAGAATAAGACTGCTAATGAAAAAGATACAGCAGACAAAAAAACTGCAAATAAAAAAACTGCTCCAAGAAAAAATACAAAATCCTCTAAAAAGAATAATGTATTTTAAAAAATATATAAAATATATAAAGAAAAATTATGATTAAAATTGTAATAAAAATATATAGTAAGGGTTATAATAAAAGTCTGAAATAACAGTATTATAGATTACCTCAAGTGTTAGAAATTAATCTTCACCTGGGGTAATTTGTTATTATTTACAAATATGATAATTATAATCTTAGAAAAATAGTAAAAAGTTTAAAAAATATGTGAAATATATACAAAAATACACGCGGTAATTTATACAATATAGCCAAAACTACCATATACAACTTGTAATATTATTCAAAGTATGGTAATATACACATATCAAGTGAGATTATCTGTGATGATGATTTCAAACAAGAAAATTATATTTTAAAGGAGGCACGATAAAATGAAGATAAGAAAGCTTTTATCGGTTGGTTTAGTATCGTCAATGGTAGCTTCGATGGCTTTGACAGGATGTGGCGATAACAAAAATGATTCAGGAAAAGAAGAAAGCAAGGGTAGTGTATATTACTTAAACTTCAAGCCAGAAGCTGACAAGGCTTGGCAGGCAATTGCTACTGAATATAAGAATGAAACAGGTGTGGATGTAAAGGTTGTTACAGCAGCTAACAATAAATACGAAGAAACACTTACAGCAGAAATTGATGGAGATACACCTCCAACATTATTCCAGATTAACGGACCTATAGGTTATGAAAATTGGAAAGAATACTGTTATGACTTGAAGGATACAGATCTTTACAGCTGGTTATCAGATAAGTCACTTGCTATTACAGGCAGCGACGGTGGTGTATATGGTATCCCATATGTAGTAGAAGGCTATGGTATTATTTACAACAACGCTATTATGACAAAATATTTTGCATTAGATGGTGCAAAGGCAAAGAGCATGGATGAAGTAAACAATTTTGCTAAATTAAAAGAAGTTGTTGAAGATATGCAGGCTAGAAAGTCTGAATTAGGCATTGAAGGTGTATTTGGTTCTACATCACTTAAGGCTGGTGAAGATTGGAGATGGCAGACACATCTTGCAAACCTTCCAATCTACTATGAATACAAAGACAACAATTCATCTTGTATGAAAGAAATTAAATTCACATATGCTGACAACTACAAGAATGTTTTAGATTTATATCTTAACAATTCATGTACAGAGCCTTCATTAGTTGGTTCGAAGACAGTTGCTGATTCAATGGCTGAGTTTGCTTTAGGCCAGATTGCAATGATTCAGAATGGTAACTGGGGCTGGAATCAGATCAACGAAACAAAAGGTAACACAGTAAAGGCTGAAGATGTTAAATTCCTTCCTATTTACACAGGTGTTGAAGGAGAAGAAAATCAGGGTCTTTGTACTGGTACAGAAAACTTCTTCTGTATAAACAAAGAAGCTGATGAAGCTGACATTAAAGCAACTATTGATTTTGTACAATGGGTATTCAGCTCAGAAAAAGGTAAAAAGGCTGTAACAAATGATTTAGGATTTATTGCACCATTTACAACATTTACTGCTGATGAAGCACCACAGGATCCACTTGCTAAGGAAGTTGTTAGATACTTAAATGACTCAACAAAGACAAGTGTATCATGGAACTTTTCAACATTCCCAAGTCAGACATTTAAAGATGATTTCGGAGCAATCTTACTTCAGTATGCTATTGGTAGCAAAACATGGGATGATGTTAAGAAGTTAGTGGTAGATGAATGGGCTTCTGAATGGAAAAATAATAACTAATACTAAATGAATTTTAAATGCTTCGTAGGTCTGTGCTTGCGAAGCATTTTTAAAAAAAAGAATAGGAGCGGTACATGCAAAAAACAACTAAAAAATATTTTCCTATATTTGTACTTCCTACACTTATTGCATTCTTTATAGCTTTTGTTATCCCTTTTATATGGGGTGTTTATTTATCTTTCTTTAAGTTTAAAACTATTAAGAAAAAGACATTTGTAGGATTTGAAAATTATATAAAGGCATTCCAAAATGACAATTTTATAAATGCTTTTAAATTTACTGTAATCTTTGCTATTGTAGCAGTTATTATAATTAATGTAATAGCATTTACATTAGCAGTTTTACTTACAAGAAAAGTCAAGGGTACAAATTTCTTTAGAACAATATTCTTTATGCCGAACTTAATTGGAGGTATTGTTTTAGGTTACATTTGGAATTCAATCTTTAATGCAATTCTTAAAAACTATGGAACAACCCTTGTAAATGATGCGAAATATGGCTTTTGGGGTCTGATTATTCTGATGAGCTGGCAGCTTATAGGTTATATGATGATTATATATATTGCCGGACTTCAGAATGTTCCGACAGAACTGAAAGAGGCGGCAGATATTGATGGTGCTACCTGGTGGCAGAAGCTTAGAAAGATTACTATTCCAATGGTAATGCCTTCAATTACAATTTGTATGTTTTTATCATTATCAACCTGTTTTAAGCTGTTTGACCAGAACCTTTCACTTACAAATGGTGCACCAATGAGAAAAACATCTATGTTAGCATTGGATATTTACACTACCTTCTATGGCTCGGGTACTTCAAAGGGTATCGGTCAGGCGAAGGCGGTAGTATTCTTTATTACTGTCGCAGTAATTTCTCTTGTTCAGTTATATGCAACAAGAAGTAAGGAGGTTGAACAATAATGCAAAAAAAGAGAAGTGGTATTAATATTATAATATTTATCATATTAATATTATTAACATTATTATTTATATTCCCAATAGTGTTCGTTGTTCTTAACTCCTTCAAGGGTAGGCTTTTTATATCAACTGAGCCTTTTGCACTTCTTACGAGTAAGAACTTCGTAGGCTTCCAAAACTATATAGATGGTATTAAACAGACTGGTTTCTTTGAAGGTATGAAATGGTCGCTTATTATTACAGTTGGCTCAGTTGCACTTATTATTGTATGTACATCAATGACAGCTTACTGGATTACAAGAGTAAAATGCAAGTTTTCGTCTGTATTATATTATGCATTTGTATTTTCAATGATTGTACCATTCCAGATGGTTATGTTTACAATGACAAGTCTTGCTGAAAAATTAAATATGAGAAATCCAATAGGTATGATTATTTTGTATTTAGGCTTTGGAGCAGGTATGTCCGTATTTATGTTTAGCGGCTTTGTAAAAGCGGTTCCGCTGGAAATAGAAGAGGCAGCAATGATTGATGGCTGTAGTCCGTTACAGACATATTTTAAAGTGGTGTTCCCTATTTTAAAGCCAACTGCTGTTACAGTTGCAATTCTTAATGCAATGTGGATTTGGAATGACTACCTGCTTCCATATCTGATTGTTGGTTTAACGAGTGAATACAAGACTATTCCGGTCAGAGTACAATATTTGATTGGATCTTATGGCAACTTTGATATGGGTGTAATGATGGGTGTTTTAGTATTATCTATTTTACCAATCGTTATATTCTACACATTCTGCCAGAAGTTTATTATTGAAGGTGTTGTTGCCGGAGCTGTTAAAGGCTAATATGAGAAATTATATAGGCATACAAAAACTCAATATAAAAAAGATAATATAAAAGAATGTGAATAATATAAAACTATAAATAACAAAAAAAGACTGTGATACTATTTTAGTGTCATAGCCTTTTTTGTATTTTAAAACCAGCCACCGTCCATAGTTATATTTGAGCCGGTAAGATAGGAGGGACTTGAAATAACATTGTAAATCATTTTGGCTGCCTCCTCACTTGTCCCTAATCTGCAGGAAGGAATTTCGTCGCATAAAATCTCTTTGTCTTCTAAGGATAAGTGATTATTCATATCTGTATCAATAGCTCCAAAGGATACAGAATTTACCTGTATATTGCTAGGGGCTAACTCTTTAGCCAAGGCCTTAGTAAAGGAAATAACACCACCCTTTGTTGCAGAATAGGCTACCTCCATAGAAGCACCATACTGCCCCCATACAGAGGATACATTAATGATTTTTCCAGAATGGTTATGCACCATATTTGGTATTGCATTTTTACACATATAAAAAACTGAATTAAGATTTGTGTTTATAGTATGCTGCCATTGCTCTATAGTCATATCCTGAAGAAGTCCTACATATGAAAAGGCAGCATTATTAACTAAAATATCAATAGAGATATTTTTATCTGATAGTGCTTCAAAAAGTGAAGCAACACAAGTATAGTCACTTACATCACAGGCATATGCTTCACAGGAAATATGATAAGAGCCAGTTAATTCCTCAGCTAAAGCTTTTAATAGTTCTATGTTGTTTTTACAGGTTAAAATTAAATTAATGTTGTGTAAAGCCAGTTCCTTTGCCAAACTACAACCAATTCCTCTTGAAGCGCCGGTTATTAGTGCGTACATAAAATCCTCCGATAAAATCCTACAAATATAATATATAATTATAATAATATAGGCGCAATAATACAAGTACAATTATATAAGTGTAAAAGTACAAATTAAAATTATGTCTGAATAAAAGCAGAATGTTTTTTATACCTAGTGACAAAGCTATCCTTGCACTTAAATTATTTTATAGAAATATAGATATATAGTAATTGTATATAATGAAAATGTCAAAGCCTATTTATGCTTATTTATATGTCGAATACTATTGAAAAAACGGTAAAAATTTGGTAAAATTAACAAAGAAATGTACAGCTCGTGAGGAAATAAAATATAAGTTTATAAGTTGCATACAGAGCGGAAAGGTGTATCTATGAAAGAGAACAAAGATATTCAACCAGTAGAAGATATTAAAGATACTTCTTTATTTGTAGAGGATGGAGAGGATGTTTTTAAGGATTATGAACAAAAATTCGAGGCTTCAGGCGAAGATAACAGAGAATATGACCATATAGATAGTGTAGAAGCCTATACGGAGCCAGTTTTAGAAAATTCTGCCGAAAGCACTGATGAGGATAGCTTTGAAAGCAAGTCAGAAGATATATTAGCCGATACGGAAAATTCTGTAGAGAAAGTGACAGAAGGCTACGAGGAAAATGCAGATATTTCTATCAAGAATGATAAAGATAGAGGTAGCTTAATAGAAAATGATAGTGCAGCAGATTTTATAAGTGGCGAGGAAGAAAACCAGATTATGGAAGTTGCATCAGTACAGAAAAATAGAAAAAAGAAAAAAGAAAAATCCAAGAATAAGAAAAAAACAGAGAAAAAGGCTACAAGTGTTATTCATTCTATAAATACAAAAATTTCAAGAAACATAATTTTTGGTATTTTATTTGCCCTTGTAGTTACATATTTTGTTACCATGTCTGGATTTAAGCAAAGTATTGATTCGTTAGTAAAAACTAATATGATTACAGCAGTAAACACATATAATACATTGCTTGAGGATACCATACTTCTTACCAAAAACAACTTGACTACCAGCAATCTTACTTCGCTATTCAAGGAAGAAGGTCTTTCAGGAGTTGAGACAAGTCATATTTCATTGGTTGATGAAAATGGAAATTACACCTTCAATGTAGACTATACACTTATTGGACAAAAAGTCACATCTGATAAAATACTTGATTTAGTAAACAGACATAACAAAAAGGAAAAGCTTGAGCCGGATGTAATTGAGGTTACACAGGGTGACAAGACTTATTATGTAGGCTATTATGCCTGTGATAATGGCTGGCTGTTGTTATGTACAGCAGAAAAGGCTGAATTATACCAGATCTATGATGAGGTTAAGCAAAGAACCTTGATAGGAGCTGTTATTATTTTAGTTGTATTTGCAGTCCTTGGATTTGTTGCTTCAAAATCAATTACAAAGCCTATTAAAAAGCTTACCTCAGTTATTCACAAAACAGCAGGCTTAGATTTTAGACCAAATCCAGAGTTAGATAAGCTTTGTAAAAGAAAAGATGAAACAGGAGAAATGTCGAAGGCACTTTTAGAAATGCAGGTGGCTGTTAAGGGTTTTGTTTCAAAAATTGAAACAGCTTCAATCAATATTAATGATAATGCAAACAGTTTAAAAGAGCTTTCCAGCTTGGTTAATGATAATTCTACAAACAATTCAGCAACTACACAGGAGCTGGCAGCAGGAATGGAGGAAACATCAGCAAGCACAGCCCATGTTGAAGAAAACATCAACAATATACTTTCTTCTATAGATAGTATTTCTGATAAAACAAAGGACGGTCAGATACTTGCTACTAAGATTATGGATAAGGCGGCTAAGCTTAAAGAAAATACTATTACGGCAAGCAACAACGGTAAGGAAATGTTTGCAAATGTAAGAAAGGAAACATCAGTTGCTATTGAAAAGTCAAAAGATGTAGACAAGATAAATTTACTTACAAAAACGATTTTGGACATATCAGACCAGACAAGCCTGCTTTCTATAAATGCTTCGATAGAGGCAGCCAGAGCAGGAGAGGCAGGCAGGGGCTTTGCAGTAGTTGCTGAACAGATAGGTCATCTTGCAAACTTATCTGCATCAACCGTAGAAAATATTGGTGAAATTGTAGAAGAGGTAAATGATGCTGTTAATAGTATGGCAGAGTGTTTGGAAAGAACCTTAAATTTCTTAGAAGAGAAGGTTATTAATGATTATGGCGGATTTATTTCTGTATCAGATGAATACAATTCAGATGCAGTATTATTTGAAAAATCAATGAAGGAAATATATAACTCAATTACAGAATTAGAGCATAGCACAACGGTTATTGCAGATGCTATTTCAGGTATTAATTCAACTATAAGCGATTCTTCGATTGGTGTTTCTGATATTGCTGAAAAGACCTCTGATATAGTTGGTTTGACAGTTAAAACAAATGAAATGGTTGATGAAAGTGTAAACTACTCACAGGAATTAGAAAGTGTAGTTGAACTATTCAAGCTATAAATTTATACAACACATATATTGTAGGCTGATTCATATTATAGTAGCTATATAAATGATATTAATATGATATTAATATGATAGAATGATATTGTAATCATATAACGATAAAGACCACTTTATAGATGATTTATTTCTAAGCTTCAGCATAGAATGCAGGCTTAGAAATAAAATAAATCTACTATAAGGTGGTTTTTGTTTACAATAATTATGAACTTAAAATTAATTCTATGGGAGAAAACAAATTACTGTAGATAAATTTGTATAAAATACACAAAAAAATAACAGATAAATAAAAGTAATTACTTTTATCAAAAACTAATGTGGATAAGTATGATGTTAATATCCACATTATCCACATAGAAAATAGGCAATAAATAGGAAATCCACCAAGTTATCCACATTGTCCACAGAAAAAAGTAAAAACATGTTAAATAATTGACAAACATTTGTTTTGTACAATATATAACAAAATTAAAATTTTGCAAAAAAGTAATTGACAATAATTAAAATAGGTTAAACCTTAAGTTAAAAATCTCTATAAAGAGTAAAAAAACTAATATCAAATAAATAAGGGATAAACAACATATGAATATTGTCAAAAAACTGTGAAATGTAGATATAAAAGTGGACTTATTTCTTGAAAAAATACTATAATATGATATAATAGAAACAAGTTAAAGAATCAAATGCTCGTGAAAGTGGGGTAAGAAAAAAATGCACTGATTCTTTAAGATATATGTAGAAAAGGAGTGGACATTATGCGTTACATTATTACTGGAAGAAATATTGAGGTTACAGAAGGTTTAAAGACAGCAGTTTACGATAAAATCGGAAAGCTTGAAAAATATTTCCAGGAGGATACAGAAGTACATGTTACATTCAGCGTAGAAAAGGAACGCCAGAAAATAGAAGTTACAATACCTATCAAGGGTGGTGTTGTCAGAGCTGAAGAGGTTAGCAGTGATATGTATGTTTCAATCGACTTAGTTGAAGAAGTTATTGAAAGACAGTTAAAGAAATATAAAAAGAAAATTGTTGAAAAGAAACACAGCACAGAAAGCTTCTCACAGGCATATGTTGAAAAAGACTATGAAGAAGAAGATTCAATCAAGATTGAAAAGTGCAAGAAATTTGCTATTAAGCCTATGGACCCAGAAGAGGCCTGCTTACAGATGGAATTATTAGGACATAATTTCTATGTATTCAACAATGCAGAAACAGAAGAGATTAATGTTGTATATAAGCGTAAAGGAAATACATATGGTCTTATCGAACCGGAATACTAAGATTTAATAGTGAGGCTGTCAGTATGACAGCCTCTTTTTTGGTGTAATATACTTTACATAAAATAAACGAAGTGATACAATAAACGGGATTAGTTTTTTTAGATTGGAGACATATTATGGGATTAGTTGCTAAATTATTCGGTACACATAGTGAACGCGAAATAAAAAGAATTATACCAATCGTTGATAAGATTGAATCATATAGAGAGGATATGGGAAAGCTTTCTGACACTCAGATGAAGGAAAAAACTTTAGAGTTTAAGGAAAGACTTTCAAAAGGTGAAACACTAGATGACCTTTTACCAGAGGCATATGCCCTTGTTAGGGAAGCTGCAAAGAGAGTTTTAAAGACAGAACATTACAGAGTACAGCTTATGGGTGGTATTATTTTGCATCAAGGTCGTATTGCGGAGATGCGTACTGGTGAAGGTAAGACTCAGACCTGCCTTTTGCCAGCATACTTAAATGCCCTTGAGGGAAAAGGCGTGCATGTTGTTACAGTTAATGACTACTTAGCAAAGCGTGATGCTGAGTGGATGGGACAGGTTCACGAATTTTTAGGACTTACAGTTGGCTGCGTTCTTAATTCAATGGACTCAGATGAAAGAAGAGCTGCATATAATTGTGATATTACTTATATTACAAATAATGAGTTAGGCTTTGATTATTTAAGAGATAATATGGCTATTTACAAGGAGAACCTTGTGCAAAGAGATTTACATTTTGCAATCGTTGATGAGGTTGACTCGGTTCTTATTGATGAAGCAAGAACTCCTCTTATTATTTCGGGACAAAGCGGAAAGTCGACAAAGCTTTATGAGGCTTGTGATGTACTTGCTAGACAGCTTAAGCGTGGTACAGAAAAAGAAATGACAAAAATGGATTACATTATGAAGGAAGAAAAACAGGAAGATGGAGATTTTATCGTAAATGAAAAGGATAAAGTTGTAAATCTTACTGAAGAAGGTGTTAAAAAGGTTGAGCAGTTCTTTAGAATTGAAAACCTTGCAGATCCGGAAAACCTTGAAATCCAGCATAATATTATTTTAGCTTTAAGAGCACATAACTTAATGTTCAAAGATCAGGATTACGTTGTTAAGGATGATCAGGTACTTATTGTTGATGGCTTCACAGGTCGTATAATGCCGGGCAGACGATTTTCTGATGGACTTCATCAGGCTATCGAGGCTAAAGAGCATGTAAAAATTAAAAGAGAAAGCAAAACACTTGCTACAATTACATTCCAGAACTTCTTCAATAAATATGATAAGAAGTGTGGTATGACAGGTACTGCACTGACAGAGGAGCAGGAATTTAGAAACATTTATGGCATGGATGTTGTTACTGTACCTACAAATAAGCCTGTAGCAAGAATTGATTATCAGGATGCAGTTTATAAGACTAAGAAAGGCAAATTAAATGCTGTAGTTGAAGAAGTTATTGCCAGTCAGGCAAAGGGACAGCCTGTATTAGTTGGTACTATAAATATAGATGCGTCAGAGGAAATTAGCAGAATGCTTACAAAAAAAGGTGTTAAGCATAGAGTTTTAAATGCTAAATATCACGAGCTGGAAGCAGAAATTGTTGCTGAAGCAGGTATTCATGGCACAGTTACCATTGCCACAAATATGGCTGGCCGTGGTACTGATATTAAGCTTGATGATGAGTCAAAGGCTGCTGGTGGTTTAAAGATAATCGGTACAGAAAGACACGAATCAAGGCGTATTGATAATCAGCTAAGAGGTAGAGCAGGTCGTCAGGGTGACCCAGGCGAATCAAGATTTTATATTTCTCTAGAAGATGATATTATGCGACTTTTCGGCTCAGAAAGACTTATGAGCGTATTTAAGGCTGCTGGTATTGGTGAAGACGATAGAATTGAGCATAAATTATTATCAAGTGCTATTGAAAAGGCACAGATGAAAATTGAAAATAATAACTATGGCATCAGAAAGAACTTACTTGATTATGACCAGGTTATGAATGATCAGAGAGAAATCATCTACAAGGAAAGATTCAGGGTATTAAATGGCGAAAATATGAGAGATTCTATTTATGCTATGATTGCTGATACTATTGAAAGCAAGGTGGATATGTGTATATCAGACGATACACCTGCTACTGAATGGAATTTCACAGAGCTTGGCGAACTATTGCTTCCTATTATTCCATATGAAAACCTAATTCCGGACGAGGAAGAATTAGAAAGAGGAATGAAGAAGGACGAGTTAAAGCAAAGATTAAAAGAAGAAGCAACAAAGATGTACGAAGCAAAGGAATTAGAATTCCCAGAGCCAGAACAGCTTAGAGAGGTTGAGAGAGTTATTCTTCTTAAGGTTATAGATAGAAAATGGATGGATCATATTGATGATATGGACCAGCTTCGTCAGGGCATTGGACTTCAGGCATATGGTCAGAAGGATCCATTGGTTGAATACAGAGTTAGCGGCTTTGATATGTTTGATGAAATGACAGCAGGCATTAAGGAAGATACTGTAAGAGCACTTATGCACATAAGAGTTGAACAGAAGGTTGAAAGAGAAGAGGTAGCTAAGGTTACTGGTACAAATAAGGATGATACCGTGGCTAAAGGCCCTGTAAAGAGAGAAGAAAAAAAGGTTTATCCTAATGACCCATGCCCATGTGGTAGTGGACTGAAGTATAAGCAGTGTTGTGGGCGCAAGTAATGTTTAATGACAAGTCAAGCGAAGGTAGGTGAATTTTTTGGTTGAATTAGATCAATATAAGCTAAAACTTAATGAATATAAAACACCATTAAATGAATTGAGGGATTCACTTTGACCTTGCAAATAAACAAGATCAGATAGAAAAATTAGAAAAGCTTATGGAAACACCGGATTTTTGGGACGATAGCCAAAAATCCCAGCATATAATACAAAATCTTAAGCAGTTAAAGTCGTCTGTAGAGGGCATAAAAAAGCTTGAGGAAATGTATGAGGATGCACAAACTCTTATAGAAATGGGTTATGAGGAAAATGACGAAAGCATAGTAGAGGAAGTAAAGACTGCTATTGAGGACTTTATTAAAAGCTTCGAGGATATGCGAGTTGCTACCCTTTTAAGTGGTGAATATGATAGAGAGAATGCAATTCTTACACTTCATGCAGGTGCAGGTGGTACAGAGTCCTGTGATTGGGCAAATATGCTGTTTAGAATGTATTGCCGTTGGGCTGACTCAAAGGGCTTTTCCTATGAAATCATAGATTTTCTTGACGGAGAAGAAACAGGCTACAAGTCTATTACTATGCAGATTTCAGGTGAAAATGCCTATGGCTATTTAAAATCTGAAAAGGGTGTGCATAGACTTGTTAGAATTTCACCCTTTAATGCAGCAGGGAAGCGACAGACATCTTTTGTTTCCTGCGATGTTATGCCGGAAATAGAAGAAAATATTGATATTGAAATAAACGAAGATGATTTAAAAGTTGATACCTATCGCTCAAGTGGAGCAGGCGGCCAGCATATAAACAAAACATCTTCAGCAGTTAGAATTACACATATTCCGACAGGCATAGTAGTTCAATGCCAAAATGAGCGTTCACAGCACAGCAACAAGGACAAGGCAATGAAAATGCTTAAATCCAAGCTGTATTTATTGAAACAGCAGGAAAATGCTGAAAAGGTGTCTGGAATAAGAGGAGAGGTTAAGGATAATGGCTGGGGCAGCCAGATTCGTTCTTATGTTATGCAGCCATATACATTGGTTAAGGACCATAGAACAAATGAAGAAGTAGGCAATGTACAAAGTGTACTTGATGGAAATATAAACCCATTTATAAATGCGTATTTAAGATGGAATAGTCTTAATAGAGAGTAGGAGGAAGACTATGGAATTTAAAGCAGTTGTATGTAATTTGGATAAGCAGTTGTTTGGCATAGATATTTCTATGGTAAGAGGTATTGAAAAAGAACAGCAGGTGGTAGCAGTTCCAAATAGTGCAGACTATATAAAAGGAATTATGAATTTGCGTGGAGAAATTATTCCTATTTATAGCCTTAGAAGAAAGTTTGGAATGGAGGAGCTTCAGGGTGAAACACAGTTTATAATTGTAAGAATTGGTGATATGCCTTTAGCTATTGAGGTTGACGGAGTTGGAGAAATTTTCCAGGCAGATGAAACTACAATGTTTGATACACCAAAGATAGTTATTTCCAAGAATACTAGGTATATTAGTAAGGTAATTAATGACAATGGCAGATTGATTTTGCTGATTGATGTAAATGAACTGCTTTCTGATGATGAAATAACAGGAATAAGCAGCATTATTGAGTCTGTTTCAAATTAGTAATACTATATATAAGCAATAGTATATTATAATTATAACAGATAATAGTTTAGTAGTCTGGCAGGTAAAGGTATCTGCCAGATTTTTTGCTATGAAAAATTATTTTTAAATAAAAACAAAACCATATTTATATTAAGAATAAAACTACTATTATATTGAAATTAAAACAGCAATTATATAAAAGAATGTAATTATAAATATATTAATCTGTTAATAAAGTTGTTGCTAATAATAAGAAAATGTGGTAGTATTCTGTGTAGCAAATACACTTGTATCTGCTACGCGAACACAAGGAGAAAGAAAATGAGTGATAATAATCAATATTATCTAATCAAAAAGAAGGCAGTTCCAGAGGTACTTTTAAAGGTAGTTGAAGTTAAAAGACTGCTGGAAATGGACAAGAATATTACGATTCAAGAAGCTACAGAATCTGTAGGACTTGGCAGAAGCTCTTTCTATAAGTACAAGGACGATATTTTTCCTTTTAGAGATGATGTAAAGGGAAAGACTATTACCTTTGTGCTTCAAATGGATGATAAGCCGGGACAGTTGTCGAAGCTGCTTAGAATTATTGCTGATTCAAAGGCAAATATACTTACTATTCATCAGACTATTCCTATTAATGGAATGGCTTCATTAACCCTTAGTGTTGAAATTCCATCTGAAGGAGAGATTTCAGACTTAATAAGTGATCTGGAAAGGCAAGAAGGCGTATATTATGTCAAAGTCTTAGCCAGAGAATAATAAATACATACTTGGAGGAAAAAGATGGTAAATATTGCAGTTTTAGGATATGGTACAGTTGGTTCAGGAGTTTATGATGTACTTGTTAAAAATCACGATAGTATATCAAAAAAGGTTGGAGATGACATAAATGTAAAATATGTTTTGGATTTAAGAGAATTTCCAAATGACCCTGTAAATAGCGTTTTAGTACACGATTTTGATACAATCGTAAATGACCCGGAGGTAGATATAGTAGCAGAGGCTATGGGTGGGTTAGAACCAGCACACACCTTCGCTGTTAGAACATTACAGGCAGGCAAAAACTATTGTACATCAAATAAAGAACTTGTAGCAAAATACGGTCCGGAATTATTAGAATTAGCAAAACAGAATAATAAAAACTTCTTATTTGAAGCAAGTGTAGGCGGAGGAATACCTATTATCCGTCCACTTAACCAGTCACTTACAGCAGATGAGATTACAGAAATCACAGGTATTTTAAATGGTACTACAAACTTTATCTTAACAAAAATGGATAAAGAGGGCTTAGCCTTTGATACAGTTTTAAAGGAAGCACAGGCACTTGGCTATGCAGAAAAAGACCCAACAGCCGATGTTGAAGGCTATGATGCTTGTAGAAAGATTGCTATACTTTCTTCATTAGCCTATGGACTTCATGTTAATTTTGAAGATATATATACAGAAGGTATTACAAAGATTACAGATGTAGATTTCAAATACGCAAGAAAGCTTGGATTATCAATTAAGTTATTCGGAAAGAGCAAAAAGGTAGACGGCAAATGCTATGCGATGGTTGCTCCTTTTATGATTAGCACAGATAGTCCATTATACTGTGTAAATGGTGTTTTAAATGGTATTTTAGTAAATGGTGAAGTTATTGGAGATGTAATGTTCTATGGAAGTGGAGCAGGAAAGTATCCTACAGCTTCAGCAGTTGTAGCTGACATAGTAGATGAAGCAAAGCACTTAAATAAGCACATTATGTCTATCTGGAGCAGCGAAAAGCTTCAGCTTGAGGATATTAAATCAAATAAGTGTAAATTCTTTGTAAGAGTTGAGGGTGCTGCATCAGAAAGACTTAAAGACATCGAAGAAGTATTTGGAAAAGTAACACCAGTAACACTTGATGATGTAACAGGTGAATTTGCATTTATTACAGAGGTAATAACAGAAGCAGATTACGAAGAATTTGCATCAAAGATTTCAGGTATTAAGCAAAGAATTAGAGTGGAAGCTTAACAGTGGGGTGATTTACAAAATCTTGCTATTTGGCAAAATATGTGATACAATCTTATTGTTTTAAATGTTGTAAAACACAATACAATTAGTATTAGGAGGAAAAGTTATGGATAACAACTTTAATCAAAATCAGCAGCAGTTCGATCCATTTGCAAATGGTATGCAAAACCAGACACCAAAGAAGCCGGCAGGAGATATGTTCCCACTTCTTTCAATTATTTTATCAGGTGTAGGTATGTTATTAGTACTTATTGGTACTATACTTACTTGTACTTGCAGCAAGGCTGGTTCTACATCTCCAGTATTTATCCTGACAATCTTTGGCATAATTACAGCAATCGTTGGTGTTGTAATGGCTATACTTTCTGTAAAGGATTTCAAGCAGGTTGCTAAGGCAAGCAAAATCGCAATGGTAGGATTTGTACTTGGCGTATTTGCTATTATTTATGGTATTTTACCTACAGTTACAATTTGTGGATACAACTGCCATATAAAAAATCAGGCAGAGGATGAGTTAAATGATGCACTTGATGATTTAGGAAATTTGGATAATTACACAAATCCATTTAACTAGACCTAATGTACATAAATACAAATCATATAGTGATTAATATATAAATGAGGTGACATTGAAGAAAGACAAATAAAGTATTATTTTGTTAAATTCAATGTCACTTTTTTATATGATATACAAAATTAAAAGATATAAAGAAAATAGGTAAACAAAATGAAACGAATTTTTTTATTTGATTTGGATGGAACAATAACAGAGCCTAAGAAGGGCATAACAAAATGTGTACAGTATTCCTTAGAATATTTAGGAATACATGAACCAGACCTGGATAAGCTGGAATGTTTTATAGGGCCTCCATTACATAAATCTTATCAGGTGTATTACAATTTAAGCGAAGAGGAAGCTTTTAAGGCAGTAGATAAATACAGAGAAAGATATAAGGATATTGGTATTTTTGAATGTAATCTTTATGAAGGAATAGAGGAGGTTTTTAAGGCTATTAAAGCCAAGAGCGGAATAATAGGTCTTGCAACTTCTAAGCCAGAGGAATTTGCAGTAAGATTACTGGAGCATTACAATTTATCGCAATATTTTGACTGTATCACAGGAAGTCTGATGGACGGAAGTCGAACAGAAAAGGCTGAGGTTATAGAAGAGGCATTTGCCAGAATGGGTATAAATAATGAGAAAAAGCCAGAAACTATTATGATAGGTGATAGATTACACGATATAGTAGGAGCCAATAAAACAGGAATTGAAAGTATAGGTGTAAAATATGGTTATTCTGTAGGTAATGAATTAGTAGAGGCAGGAGCAACCTATGTAGTTGAAACTACTAAGGAGTTAAAGGCTTTAGCAGAAAAGCTCATAGAAAATTAGAGTATAAAAAGCAAATAAAATATAGACATTTTTACTTTAATGTGTTAACATTAAAAAAGTTAAAACTATAAATAAAATTTGCGGAAAGGTATAAAATATGACAGACAAAATTAGAACAGAAGAACTTGAACATTTATTTGATGCGATACTTACATTAGAAAACAAAGAGGAATGTTACAGCTTTTTTGAAGATGTATGTACTGTGAATGAGCTTATATCATTATCACAAAGATATGAGGTTGCTGCTATGTTAAGACAAAACAGTACTTATTTGGAAATATCTGAAAAAACAGGTGCTTCAACAGCAACAATCAGTCGTGTAAATCGTTCCCTTAACTATGGAAATGACGGATATGATTTGACCTTTGCTAGATTAAAGGAAAAAGAAGCAAAAGAAAAATAAAGCTTAAAGTAAATGTTTTTAATAAAAAAGTAGTGAATAGCCGAAATGTAGGATATTCACTACTTTTTTATATGTTACGAGCAGTATAAAGAGCTTGCAGGAGATATTTTTTATTAAATATCGTTATATTTTTTCTTGCTCAGCTTTTTCTTTTTCAGCCTTAGCCTTTTCAAGCTTTTCTTTTTCAGTTTTAGCCTTTTCAGACTTGGCTTTTTCGACCTTAGCCTTTTCAGCTTTGGCTTTCTCAAGCTTAGCCTTTTCAACAGCAGCCTTCTTAGCGGCCTTTTCTTTGTCCTCTTTGGAAACTGGCTCATCTAAATTATCTATAATAGCTTCAATAACCTGTTTTTTTAGATATACATCAAAGGAAAGCAGACTTACAAATGCAAAAAGGTGAAGATAATTAGTTTCACTTTTTGTAGCACCCTTATATGAGTCTAAGGCTACAGCAAGTTTTTTGTTCATATCGTTAAGGGCATATTCCTTTAATGGAAATTCCATTTCTATTAACTCCTTGTAAATATAGGACAAATCCTTTCCATTTTTTCCTTGAAAATAATTGTCACTGATGGGTGCAAGCAGTTTCTTTATGTCATTTATAGACATAACATTTTTAAAATAGTAAATAAGTGTAAGAAGCAGCATATGCTCCTTTGTATATTTCTTCTTCTCAGGGGAAGGAAGCAAATCATTCTTAGCGTAATTGTTAATCATTGTTTTTGTAAGAATTTTGTCATCCTCACTTCGTTTATGGTCCTTTAGATGATTTTCCATAAAAGTAGTGACCTGGTCCATATATAAATCAATATTTGGAATTTCATCCTGGTCGATAAGAAATATATTGTCCATTGTTTCTTCTAATATTTTTTTTATATCCATAGTAATAAACTCCATCATTCATTGGTAACTATTATTATATTATATAGTATCAAAAACTACTTGACAAGAGATTTGAAAAAAAGTAATTACATTTTTTGCTGTTTCTGTTACAATATAGACTATGCTAAAAAGAAAATAGCATTAATATCTACAAGGAAAGGGATAAGATAATGGACATAATTAAAAAGCTTAGTGACGAGCTGGGTATTAAACTTAGTCAGGTAGAAGCTACAGTAAAACTTATAGATGAAGGAAATACAATACCATTTATTGCAAGATATAGAAAAGAGGTTACAGGGGCGCTCAATGATGAAATTCTTAGAAATTTAGATGAAAGACTTAAATATCTTAGAAACTTAGAGGAGAGAAAGCAGACTGTTATTGCGTCAATTAATGAGCAGGGAAAGCTTACTGATGAACTTAAAAAATCAATAGAGGAAGCAGAAACCTTAGTATTAGTTGAGGATTTATATAGACCTTACAAGCAAAAGAGAAGAACCAGAGCTATTATTGCAAAGGAAAAGGGCTTAGAGCCACTTGCAAATATAATTACATTACAAATGACTAAAAAGTCACTTGAGGAGGAGGCAAGGACATTTATAAATTCTGAAAAAGAGGTTAATTCAGAAAAGGAAGCAATAGAAGGGGCAAAGGATATTATTGCAGAAGGCATAGCTGATGAGGCTTCATATAGAACATATATAAGAAAGCTTACATTTGCTGAGGGTACTATATGCTCTGCGGCAAAGGACGAAAAGGCAGAAACAGTGTATGAAATGTATTATGATTATGAGGAAAAATTAAACAAAATTGTAGGACATAGAATTCTGGCAGTAAACAGAGGAGAAAATGAAAAGGTATTATCTGTAAAAATTGTTGCACCAGAGGAAAGAATACTTAACTATCTTCAAAAGAAAATTATCACAAGAGATAATGAAAATACAAATGCTGCATTAAAGGAAGCTATAGAGGACAGCTACAAAAGACTTATTGCTCCGGCTATAGAAAGAGAAATAAGAAGTGATTTAACTGAAAAAGCTGAGGACGGAGCTATTAAGGTATTTGGAAAAAATCTTGAACAGCTTTTAATGCAGCCACCTATTGCAAATCAGGTGGTTCTAGGCTGGGACCCTGCCTTTAGAACAGGCTGTAAGCTTGCAGTTGTAGATACAACAGGAAAAGTATTAGATACGGCTGTAATATTCCCAACTGCACCACAGTTAAAAATAGCAGAGGCGAAGGCTACAGTTAAAAAGCTTATTAAAAAGTATGGAATTACACTTATTTCACTGGGAAATGGTACTGCCTCAAGAGAGTCTGAGCAGGTTATAGTTGAAATTATTAAAGAGGTAGGCGGAAACCTTCAATATATTATTACAAACGAGGCAGGGGCTTCTGTATATTCGGCAAGTAAGCTTGCTACAGAGGAATTTCCGGATTTTGATGTTGCTCAAAGAAGCTCTGCATCAATAGCAAGGCGTGTTCAGGACCCATTAGCTGAGCTGGTTAAAATTGACCCTAAATCTATTGGTGTAGGTCAGTATCAGCACGATATGAACCAGAAAAAGCTGGGAGAGGCACTGGAAAATGTAGTTGAGGACTGTGTAAACAAGGTTGGTGTAGACTTAAATACTGCATCCTACAGTTTATTAGAATATATTTCAGGTATATCTAAGGTAATTGCCAAAAACATAGTAGATTACAGAGAACAGAACGGAAAATTTACAAATAGAAAGCAGTTATTAAAGGTTGCGAAATTAGGACCAAAGGCATATGAGCAGTGTGCAGGCTTTATGAGAATTACTGATGGTGAAAACCCACTGGACATAACCAGTGTACATCCTGAAAGCTATGAGGTGGCTGAGAAATTACTGGAAAAATTAGGCTTCGACCTTTCGTTCTTAAAGAATAATAAGCTGGTTGGGCTTAGTCTTATGGTGAAGGATTATGGAAAAATGTCAAAGGAATTAGGCGTTGGAGAAATTACACTAAGAGATATTGTTAAGGAGTTGGAAAAGCCAGCCAGAGATCCTCGTGATGAAATGCCAAAGCCAATTCTGAAATCGGATGTTTTGGAAATGAAGGATTTAAAAGAGGGAATGATTTTAAAGGGAACAGTAAGAAATGTTATAGATTTTGGCGTTTTTGTAGACATAGGTGTACATCAGGATGGCTTAGTCCATATATCTCAGATAACTGACAGATATATTAAGCACCCGCTTGAAGCAGTTAGTGTTGGTGATATAGTAGATGTTAAGGTAATGAGTGTGGATATTACTAAAAAGAGAATTGCACTTACAATGAAACTTGACAAATAAAGTACATATGTATATATTATAGATGTCAAAAATATTATATTAAATTCTTCGGGGCAGGGTGAAATTCCCTACCGGCAGTTATAGTCTGCGAGCGTAAGCATGATTTGGTGAAATTCCAAAACCGACAGTAAAGTCTGGATGAGAGAAGATTTGATATGGTTATCTACAATATTTTATTAGGTGATATTTCATCACAGATACCAGTCAAAATTTATTATGCTCCGGGTTTTTAAAGAAAAGGAGCAGCAAAATGAAAGAAAGAAACAAAAACATCTCAAACACACAAAGAATAACCTTAATTGGTATTTTTTCAGCGTTGGCAGCAGTCCTTATGTATTTAGAAATCCCATTTTTCTTTGCACCACCAGAGGCATACAAATTGGATTTTAGCGAAGTGCCGGTTCTGATTTCCAGCTTTATGCTTGGACCTGTTGAAGGTATTATTACTGAATGCTTAAAGATTGCAATTAAGCTTATTATCAAGCCTACATCTACAGCTTTTGTAGGAGAATTTGCAAATCTTGTAGTTGGTATAACCTTTGTATTACCAGCCTCAATTATTTACAAGAAAAGGAAAACCAGAAAGGGTGCTTTGATTGGAATGGCTGCAGGTACTCTTACAATGACAGTTGTAGGCTGTTTTGTAAATGCGTTTATTTTATTACCAGCTTTTGCTTATTTATTTGGAAATGTACCTGTATCAGAGATTATAAAACTTGGAACAGCAGTAAATCCAGCTATTACCAATATGTTTACATTTATTGTGTTAGCAGTTGTGCCAGTAAATATTGTAAAGGGTGTACTTGTATCATTAGTTGTATTTTTAATATACAAACCTGTTACAAAAGGAATAAGGTCAATAATCAAGCAATAATTGAACTTTTGCATTATATTTGATATACTCTTATTCGTAAAATTTAAAATTAATATTCAAGGATATTGAGAATATATTGAATTTTAACAGGAGGAATTTTAGAATGACTGTAGAAGCAAGACTTACAAATAAAGAAATGTATAATTTCTTACTTAGACATAATTATTTTAGCTTAGGTGGCATATGTGGAGTTATTTTAAGCATTGGAGCTATTGTATTAGCTGTTTTAAACATTAACAATACGCAAATGAATGGCACCTATAAAATGGCACTTGTATTTGTGGGCTTGCTGTTTACGGTTATTCAGCCTGTTATGTTATATACAAAGGCTTCGTCACAGGTAAAAAAGAACGATTCAGTAAATAAACCATTAAAATATACCTTTACAGATAAGGATTTTTCTATTTCTGTAGATGAGGATAGTGTAACACAGTCCTATGAGGATATTATAAAGGTGATTTCTACAAAATTAAGTGTTATTATTTATATTAATAAATATAGAGCATTTATATTGCCAAAAAGTGCAATAGGTGAAAATATGGAACAGTTAAAAGCATTACTTGAAAAAAATGCAAAAAATGCAAAGGTTATTAATGTAAAATAAGTGAGAATATGAAGATAATAGAAACTTTTTCAGAATTGGAAACTTTTAAAATAGGCGAAGAAATGGGAAGAAATGCAAAAAAAGGTATGGTTTTTTGTTTAAATGGAGATTTGGGTGTTGGTAAAACAGTATTTACAAAGGGCTTTGCAAGTGGACTTGACATTAAAGAGCCTATAAACAGCCCGACATTTACAATTCTACAGGAATATCACGACGGAAGATTACCGTTGTATCATTTTGATGTATACAGAATAAGTGATATATCTGAAATGGACGAAATAGGCTATGAGGATTGCTTTTACGGAGATGGCGTATGCTTTATAGAATGGGCAAAACTTATTGAGGATATATTGCCAGAGCATATTACAATTATAACTATTGAAAAGGATTTACAAAAAGGTTTTGATTATAGAAAAATAACTGTGGAGGAAAAGTAATATGAAGATTTTAGCAATAGACAGCTCTTCAGTAGTTGCAACAGTAGCATTGACAGACGAAAGCAAAATAATAGCAGAGTATTCTGTAAATCATAAAAAAACACATTCCCAGACACTACTCCCAATGATTGATGAAATAGTAAAAATGTCAGAAATAAATATAAACGAGCTTGACGCTATTGCAGTAGCAGGTGGACCTGGCTCTTTTACAGGACTAAGAATAGGAAGTGCTACAGCTAAGGGTATAGCCTTGGCAATAAAAAAGCCTATCATACACATTCCTACAATGGACGGTCTTGCATATAATATGTATGGAACGAACAGACTTGTATGTCCAATTATGGATGCAAGAAGAAATCAGGTTTATACAGGATTATACCAGTTTGAAGCTGGTGAGTTTATTGTAAAAGAGGCTCAAAGCCAGAAGGATATTATGGAGATTATAAATTCAGTAAATGAAATAGGACAACCAGTAGTCTTTCTTGGTGACGGTACAGAGGTTTATAAGGAAGTTATTGCTGAAAATGTAAAAGTTGACCTTCAATTTGCACCTATACATATGAATATGCAAAGGGCAGCATCTATAGCAGCCTTAGGTGTTAAATATTACAATGAAGGAATACTTACAAATTCCTTTGAACACAAACCAGATTATCTTAGAAAATCTCAGGCAGAAAGAGAATTAGAAGAAAAACTTAAGGAAAATAAATGAGTAAAAGTATTGTAATTTCAAAGGCTTCTGTTGAAGCAGCAGGAAAGATAGCTGAAATTGAAAAAGAGAATTTCTCTATGCCATGGTCTGAAAAATCCATTACCGAGTCAATGGAGCAGGACAACTACATATTTTTAAAGGCAGAGTGCGAAGGTGATATAGTTGGCTACATAGGCTTTTACTATTCCTTTGATACTGGGGATATTACCAATATTGCTGTTATGCCAGACTATAGACGACAAGGCATTGGCAGCAGGCTTTTATTGGCACTTATTGATGAATGTAAAAAGAAAGATATTGTGTCTATTATGCTGGAGGTCAGGGAATCTAACTTAAAAGCAATAAGCTTATATAAAAAAATAGGGTTTAATCAGGTAGGAATTAGAAAGAATTTTTACCAAAAACCTACGGAAAATGCAATATTAATGGACTATATATGTAATTAATTACCACTATATATTTAAACCTTAATGTTGTAAAATTTAGGAGAGATGATATTTAGACAAGGAGATTATTATGAAAAAGTACATTAATTTAAAAAATAAAAAGCTCCATGGCGTAAAATGTAATATGTGTGCTGCAAAAATAGAAGCACAAAAGGATGTTTTGACCAGTGGAGCTTTTGTTGTTAAATACCAATGGAATTATTTCTCAAATAAGGATGGCGAAATACACAGCTTTGTTTTGTGTGAGAATTGCTATGATAAGCTTATAAATAATTTTAAAATCCCTGTAGATATTGAAAAAACAACGGAGTTAATGTAAACTAATAGAGATAAAACTATGCGAGGACAATAGATGTTAGATTTATGTTTATTAGGAACGGGAGGTATGATGCCATTACCTAAAAGGTGGCTTACTTCTCTTATGACAAGATATAATGGCAGTAGTCTGTTAATCGATTGTGGTGAAGGCACACAGCTAGCTATAAAGGAATGTGGCTGGAGCTTTAATCCAATAGATACAATATGTTTTACACATTATCATGCAGATCATATTAGCGGTTTGCCAGGCCTGCTTCTTACAATGGGCAATGCAGATAGGACAAAGCCGGTGACAATGATAGGACCAAAGGGGCTGGAAAAGGTAGTTAATTCCTTAAGGGTTATTGCACCAGAGCTGCCCTTTAAAATAAATTTTATAGAATTAAATGAGGACATACAGACAATTCATATAAATGGATATGAAATTGAGGCGTTTAAGGTGCATCACAAAATTGTTTGTTATGGCTATAATATTAAAATAAATCGTCAGGGGAAATTTCAGGTGGACAAGGCTGTTGAAAACGGCATACCAAAGGAGTATTGGAGCAGGCTTCAAAAGGGTGAAATTATTCAAACAGCTGATAAGGTATTTAAACCAGAGATGGTATTAGGAGAGCCTAGAAGGGGTATAAAGGTCACATACTGTACAGATACAAGACCCCTGCCTGTTATTGCGAAAATGGCAAAGACTGCTGATTTATTTATATGCGAGGGTATGTATGGTGAAAAGGATAAGGAGAAAAAAGCAAGAGAATATAAACATATGACATTTTATGAGGCTGCCACTTTAGCAAAGGAGGCAAATCCAAAGGAATTGTGGCTTACTCATTATAGCCCTTCTCTTGTAAAACCGGAAGAATACATGAAAGAGGTTAAAGAAATATTTGATAGAGCTATAGCAGCAAAGGACGGAAGAAGTTTAGTCATCACTTTTGATGAAGAATAGCGAGGAAAAATGAGAAAAAGTATTAAATTTACAATTACAATAGCATTGTTATGCGTTTTGGGTGTAGCATTATATTATCATTTTTCAAATACATCAAAGAACAAGCAGAATAAAAATGAAGAAGATAGTGTAACTGTAAGTGAGGTTGACAGGCTGATTTCAAAGAAATTAGATGAAAATTATCCCCTTACTGCAAGAGAGGTAGTTAATTTATATACCAGAATACAAAAGTGCTATTACAATGTTGAATGTTCCTCAGAGGAATTAGTTAAGCTGGCATATATGTCTATATCTTTATTTGATGATGAGCTGGTTCAAAATAATCCCTTTGATGAGTATTATAGTGAGCTGGTATCAGATATTGAACAATACAAAAAGGATGGCAAGACTATTTCAAGAGTGATAGTAGATAAATCATCAGATATTGTTTATTCTACAGTAGAAGGTCAAAAATATGCTTCAGTTAATTGTATATATTATCTTAAAACAAAAGATCAGACTGAAAAAACAATGGAAACCTATGTACTTAGAAAAGACAATGAGGACAGATGGAAGATTTTAGGCTGGAAATTATACGAAGAAAAAGGTGAAGAGTAGCTTTATGGAAAATAATAAAAAAGATATATACATTTTGGCAATAGAAAGCTCCTGTGATGAAACTGCTGCGTCAGTAGTTAAAAATGGCAGAGAAATACTTTCAAATGTTATTTCATCACAAATTGCTTTACATACCCTGTATGGAGGTGTTGTGCCGGAAATTGCGTCGAGAAAGCATATTGAAAAAATAGACCAGGTAATAGATCAGGCATTAGCGGATGCAAATATGTCTTTAGAGGATATAAATGCTATTGGTGTAACCTATGGACCAGGGCTTGTTGGAGCGTTATTAGTAGGTGTATCGGAAGCAAAAGCACTTGCATACGCAACAAATAAACCATTAGTAGGAGTGCATCATATAGAGGGACATATAAGTGCAAATTATATAGAAAATAAACAGTTAGAGCCACCTTTTATATGTCTGGTGGTATCTGGTGGGCATACACATTTGGTTGTAGTTAATGATTATGGAAAATATGAGGTAATAGGAAGAACCAGAGATGATGCTGCCGGTGAGGCATTTGATAAAGTGGCAAGAGCTATTGGTTTAGGTTATCCAGGCGGACCAAAGGTTGATAAATTGGCAAAAGAGGGTAATCCACACGCAATAGAGTTTCCAAGAGCTGCTGTAGAGGGTGCTCCTTTTGACTTTAGCTTTAGTGGCTTAAAATCAGCAGTTTTAAACCATATTAATATGTGTGAAATGAAGAATATCCCTATTGTACCAGCAGATATAGCAGCTTCTTTCCAGAATGCAGTGGTAGACTCCTTAATTACCAGAGCTTTTAATGCCTGCGAAAAGTATGGCTTTAAAAAGCTGGCAATAGCAGGAGGAGTCGCATCTAATTCAGCAATAAGAGCAGCCTTCGAGCAAAAGGCAAAGGAGAAGAATATAGAATTTTATCATCCTTCACCTATTTTTTGTACAGATAATGCGGCGATGATAGGTGTAGCTGCGTACTATGAGTACATAAATGGAGTACGCCACGGATTAGACTTAAATGCTGTACCTAATCTAAAGTTAGGAGAAAGAATATAATGAGTAAAACAATAGCTATTGTTTTATCGGGCGGTAAAGGAAAAAGAATGGCTTCAGATATAAGCAAACAATATATGCTATTAGATGGTAAGCCTATTCTTTTTTATACCTTACAAAGCTTTGATAAAAGTAATGTTGATGAAGTGCTTTTAGTTGTCGGTAAAGGCGATGAGGAGTATGTAAGGAAAGAGATAGTGGATAAGTACAATATTAAAAAGGTTACCAATATGGTTGCAGGAGGGAAGGAGCGCTACAATTCAGTGTATAATGCTCTTTCGTTTATTGAAGACAATTACAAAGCGAATGAAGATACATATGTATTAGTACATGATGGAGCAAGACCTTTTATTCAGTCAGAGGATATTAATAAAATGATTGAAGAAGTAAAACTGGAGGAGTGCTGCGTAATGGGTGTCAAAACCAAGGACACTATTAAAATCTCAACTAATGATAATTATATAGAGTCGACACCTATAAGAAGTAATGTGTGGCAGATACAAACTCCACAGGCATTTCGTTTTAGTATGCTTAAAAAAAGCTATGATGAGATTATAGGTTATAATGATTCTACAATTACTGATGACAGTATGGTAGTTGAAAGAACTACAAACAGAAGGATAAAGCTGATTGAAGGTAAATATACCAATATAAAGATAACAACTCCAGAAGACCTTAAAATAGGGCTTTCTATACTTAATAAAAACCATTAAAATGGCAATAAACAACTTTTTTGAAAAAAATAAAAAAAGTTGTTGACATTAAAAAGGAATAATGATATTATATGTCTTGCCGCTGACGCAGAGGCGTAAGCGGTGAGAGATAAAAAACGAATAAGGAGAGGTATCGAAGTGGTCATAACGAGGCGGTCTTGAAAACCGTTTGTCCGCAAGGGCGCGTGGGTTCGAATCCCACCCTCTCCGCTATATGCCAAAGGCGCATAGCAAATGAATAACAACATTCATTCGGAGAAGTACCCAAGCTGGCCGAAGGGACACCCCTGGAAAGGGTGCAGGTCGTTAATAGCGGCGCGAGGGTTCAAATCCCTCCTTCTCCGCTCATCAGGACAAGTTGTTCTGATAACAAAAGAACCTTGATAACTGAACAGTGAAATATCCTTGAAAGATTCATTGAGAACAACGTGATCATAAAGATCACATCATTCAAGAATAAGCGATGACGAAAGTCAAAGCGACCTAAAAACAGTAAAATTTCAGGAATAGTTATGTTATGAAGAATCTATCTGACTACTAAACTCGAACTTCACATAAAGTTCGTTCTTGTTAAGGGTCAGATATGTATCGCACGTAAGCGTTGAAAGAACCAACGCTAAGTGCTCGTAACAAAGCCAAGCTAGTTCTGAAAAGGGATTACAAACAGACAGAGGTATCTGCCCGACATGGTCGGAAGCAGCACTTCTACAAATTTTATTTGAGAGTTTGATCCTGGCTCAGGATGAACGCTGGCGGCGTGCTTAACACATG